>ERZ1673778.32-NODE-32-length-47295-cov-29.130440_pt1 | contig 47295 bp, 44 predicted proteins | sample MGYA00580137_ERZ1673778 | MGnify/ENA primary metagenome ERZ1673778 (study PRJEB41219, sample SAMN04549619) | soil metagenome | isolation source: soil | place: USA: Wyoming, Fireholl Drive Yellowstone National Park | collected 2009-07-28 ...
TGATATCAGCTACCCATACTTCATTTGGTTTCGTAACAGTAAAATGTTGGTTTAATGAAGCATATCTGCGTTTTCAAGCCCACTACGGGTGAAGTACAGCCGTGCAAAAGGTTGTTCACTATCCGAACCAAGTTTGTTCCACATACGCACAAACATATTTCATTCGACCTAAATCTTTTCCACATCAGACCTAAAAAAGTTCCACATCAAGCCTAATATCCAGCACTCCGCACCAAATCCCCGCCACATTCCATACTTTTCGTATTCCAACGCTTGACATGTTCGCGGCGGTGATTATAATTAATTAAAAAATTGTTAATAATTTTCTTACAATAACTATGAAGAGGAAAAGTAAGGTTCAGTTATTTTTCACAGAGAGCTTCGGTAGCTGAGAAGAAGCAAAAATACGAACCCGAACAATGGCCTCTGAGTTGCGTGCTGAAAGTATTATTTTCGTGTTTTATCCCAATAAAGTATGAAGGTACAAGTAGGTTCCGCCGAGTTTGGTACTCGTTACAAATACCACAGTATGAAGGGATTAAGCCCGTAGTACTGGCAGAGGCTGTTTTGTGCGAGCAAACAGTTAAGTAAGGTGGTACCACGTGAGCAAAACCACGTCCTTATCTATATAGATAAAGACGTGGTTTTTTTTATAAAACAACAATGTATGGGGGAAATTTTATGAATCGTTTTTTAGTTATTCAAACTGATTTTGGATTAAGCGATGGAGCTGTCAGTGCAATGTATGGAGTCGCTTTGAATGTTAATCCCAGCCTGAGGATTTTTGATTTGACCCACGATATTCCCCAATATAATATTTGGGAAGCGTCTTATAGGCTGTACCAAACGATATCGTATTGGCCAAAGGAGACGGTATTTATTTCTGTTGTTGATCCGGGTGTCGGTTCAGAACGGAGAAGCATTGTTGTGAAGACAAAATCAAACCAATATATTGTGACACCCGACAATGGAACGATCACACATATTAAGAAGTATATTGGGATCGAAGAAGCAAGGCTGATCGATGAAAAGGTAAACCGGCTGCCAAATTCCGGCCATTCTTATACCTTCCATGGACGTGATGTTTACGCTTATACTGGCGCACGGCTTGCATCCGAAGTGATTCCGTTTGAACAGGTGGGGCCGGAAATTCCAATCGATTCTCTAATTGAACTGCCGGTCTTAGAAGCCTATATTCAAAATGGTGCGATTAAAGGGAATATTGATATACTTGATGTCCGTTTTGGAAACTTATGGACCAATATTGATCGCAGCTTGTTTCAGAAGTTAGACGTAGATTACGGAGATTCTTTTGAAGTAACGATTGAAAATGAAACAAGACAAGTCTATAAAAATATTATGACGTTTGGCAGATCATTTGCGGATAGTCATTTGGGCGAGCCTTTGCTTTACGTCAATTCGCTCGACAAAATCGGTGTGGCAATCAATCAAGGATCATTTGCGAAGGCCTACCATATTGAAGCAGGTGCCAAATGGAAAATCATTATCTGCAAAGTACCGAATTTCGTATATAATGAAAATTCAATATAATCATAAAAATGGAAAAAGGAGAGGAAGTTCATGAAAGAAAACAATTTATCGATCAAAACAATCGTAGCAATTGGAATTGGATCAGCTGTTTTTGTTATTCTGGGAAGATTTGCGTCCATTCCAACAGGGATACCAAATTCCAATATTGAAACAACTTATGCATTTTTAGCACTTATGTCAATTATTTTTGGGCCTGTCGCAGGCGGTTTAATCGGACTTATCGGTCATGCGTTAAAAGACTTAATATTTTATGGATCTATTTGGTGGAGTTGGGTTGTTGTCAGCTTGCTTGTCGGATTTTTAATTGGTCTGGCTTCCAAAAGCATCGATATCGAATCTGGTGAATTCGGCACTAAAAAAATTATTACATTTAATATTGTTCAGGTGATTGTTCAAGCAATCGGCTGGTTCCTTGTCGCACCTTCTCTTGATATACTGGTTTATGCTGAGCCAGCAAATAAAGTCTTCCTGCAAGGATTAGTTGTTGGAATTTCCAATATGGTAACAGTTGCCGTCATTGGAACACTTCTTCTTTTACTCTATGCAAAAACACGCAGTCAAAAAGGAAGTCTTGATAAAGAATAAAAGCACATTGTGAGTTTTGACAACATATTTACTTACAGGAGCTTTTACGAATGAGAAAACGAGTGATTGAATTTCATAATTTTAGCTTTAAGTATCATAGCCAAAAAAATCCAACATTAAAAAATATTCATTTAAACATTTACGAAGGGGAAAAAGTTTTAATCGTTGGTCCTTCTGGATCTGGGAAGAGCACCATTGGCCACTGCATCAATGGTCTAATCCCCTTCTCTTATAAAGGAGAAATGACCGGAAGTTTAAAAGTAATGGGTCAGGAAACAAAGGAGTTAAATATTTTTGCTTTATCAAAAATGGTTGGTACTGTTTTACAGGATCCTGATGGCCAGTTTATAGGATTAACTGTTGGTGAAGACATAGCTTTTGCACTGGAGAATGATTGCACTCCGCAAAAGGAAATGTTCGAGATCGTAAAAGATGCTTCCAAAATGGTCGAAATGGATGATTATTTGCCTGCCTCTGTCCATCATTTGTCAGGCGGGCAAAAGCAGAGGGTTTCCCTCGCTGGTGTAATGGTTGACAAAGTGGATATCCTGTTGTTTGATGAACCGCTCGCAAACCTTGACCCCGCTACCGGAAAGTATGCAATGGCTTTAATCGACAAAATCCAAAAAGAAACAAATACAACCGTTGTCATTATTGAACACCGTTTAGAAGATGTTTTATATCGCCATGTCGATCGCATTATTGTGGTCAATGACGGCTCAATAGTAGCTGATATGAGTCCTGACCAGCTTTTAACAACTAACATTTTAGAAGAGACGAATATACGGGAGCCGTTATATATTAAAGCGGTCAAATATGCCGGTTGCGAACTAACTGAAGATATGCATCCTGCTGATTTCAATCAGTTTAAAGCGGATTTATGCCGAAAAAACTTGTTGGAATGGTTTGAAGATTCAAATCCAAAAACGCCAAGTAAAGAAGGAAAAACAATTTTAGAGCTGAAAAATATTTCGTTTAGCTATTCATCAGGTCACGAAACGATAAAGGATGTTTCTTTTTCAATTAACAAAGGGGAAATGGTGAGCATTGTTGGAAAAAATGGAGCAGGGAAATCTACAATTACAAAATTAATTTGTGGATTTGAAAAGCCTTCCTCAGGGAGCATATTGTTTAACGGCAAGGATATAACAAACGAAACGATTAAAGAACGCTCGTTAAAAATCGGCATGGTCATGCAAAATCCAAATCATATGATTTCAAAGCATATGATTTTTGACGAAGTAGCCTTAGGCTTAAAGGTTCGCGGCGTAGCGGAAGCTGAAATAAAAGAACGCGTCGACAATACATTAAAAATTTGCGGGCTGTACCCATTTCGGAATTGGCCGATTTCAGCATTAAGCTTCGGTCAAAAAAAGCGGGTTACGATTGCTTCCATTTTAGTGTTAGAACCAGAAATCATTATTTTGGACGAGCCAACTGCCGGACAAGATTTTCGCCATTATACTGATATTATGGAGTTTCTTGTTCAATTAAATCGGCAAGGCGTCACGATTATGATGATTACTCATGATATGCATTTAATGCTGGAGTATACAGAAAGAGCGATTGTATTTGCAGAAGGCAGGAAAATTGCCGATGACTTAGCTGTCAATGTCCTTTCTGATATTGACATCATCGAACAGGCAAATTTAAAGGAAACGTCTCTTTATAATCTGGCATTAAAAACAGGAATACCAGAACCGAGGAAGTTTGTGGAACGTTTCATAGAATATGATCGGGAGGTAAGGCAGGTTGGCAGCCGAGATGCTATCTTATATTGACCGAAAATCTCCTGTTCATCAGTTGACAGGTGTAACAAAGCTAATATGCTTTATCTTATGGTCGACTGCAGCTATGCTGACATACGACACTCGTATTCTACTATTTTTATTTTTAATTAGTATTCTCATTTTTATTATTTCAAAAATTAAACTTGAAGAGATATTGTTTGTTCTTTTATTTATTTTAGTATTTCTTTTCATAAACAATGTTGCCATTTATGTCTTTTCACCGCAAGAAGGAGTAAAAATTTACGGCTCCAGCCATGTGTTATTTGAAATATCAGGAAGGTATAACGTCACATTGGAACAACTTTTTTACCAATTGAATATTACGTTAAAATATTTCACAGTGATCCCAGCGGCTTTGCTTTTTATTGTGACGACTCATCCGAGCGAATTCGCCGCTTCCCTCAATCGCATCGGTGTGAGTTATCGAATTTCGTATGCTGTTTCTTTGGCATTAAGATATATACCGGACGTACAGCGGGATTTTCGGAATATAGCACGCGCCCAACAAGCTAGAAGCCTTGACATGTCCCGCAAAGAAAAACTTCCTAAACGGATCAAAAATGCTGCCTCCATCCTTGCACCGCTTATTTTATCAAGCCTAAATAAAATTGATACCATCAGCAATGCAATGGAACTGCGCGGCTTTGGCAAAAACAAAAAACGCACATGGTATAGTGCAAGACCTTTCCAAAAAAGCGACTACTTTGCAATCGCTCTGTTTAGTATTCTGTTCATTGTCACCTTAATCATCACATTCCATGATGGAAGCCGGTTTTATAATCCGTTTTAAAAATACTCCTACTGATCGCATCCAGTAACGCTGTTTGTTGCTGGATGCGTATTTTATGAAAACATTTAAATTAGCCCTATTTTAGGGGTGGGCTGGTTGCTTCCATGGGCCACTAAGCTGGCAAGCCTTTTTTTATGCAATAGTTCTGCACTTTTTTGTTGCAGAACTCTGTACTTTCATTTTGCACTAAACACACTAAAAGTGTATGAACTTTTTTCATGTTATTGATCACCCCTTCCAATCCACTCCAATATTTTCTTTCTTCGAAAAGGCACTATACTCAATAACCAGTCTTTTTGTGCCTCGCTAAAAATATCTAATGATTGAATAAAATCAGAATACCTTATTAAATCAAATTCAACTAACTTTTGGATACTTTGATGAAACTCATCGGATTCAGTAAAGTAATAAATCATGCTGCACCATAGAATACGAGTCCCCAGCGAAGCCATTTGTTTTTCATATAAATTTATCCCTTCTATTTCCTTTTAAAAACAAATTCAGCCTCCTGTTGAAACTTTTTCAACAGGAGGCTTTCGTGTTTACTTCACATTTCGACTATGCCATTTCCACGCGCTTTCGATGATTTTTTCTAATGAATATTCCGCTTTCCAGCCAAGTTCTTCATAAATTTTTTGCGAGGATGCGACAAGACGCGCCGGGTCGCCCGGACGGCGGTCAGTGTATTCAATGACGGCTTTACGTCCCGTGACTTTTTCACATGTTTCTATCACTTCTTTAACGGAATAACCTAAGCCGTTGCCGAGATTGTAAATAGCTGTTTTCTTTTTACCAGTCAACAATGCTTCAAGCGCTAAAATATGCGCCTTCGCTAAATCGGTGACATGGATATAGTCACGAATGCATGTCCCATCTGGTGTATTATAGTCCGTACCAAAGACAGAAATTTTGTCGCGCTGACCTAACAAATGCTGCAAGACAATCGGAATTAAATGCGTTTCCGGGTTATGGTCTTCGCCAATTTCTCCCGACTCATGCGCACCAGCCGCATTGAAATATCGAAGGACGACATAGTTCAAACCATACGCAGAAGCAAAATCCGCTAAAATTTGTTCGATCATTAACTTCGAACGGCCGTATGGGTTAATTGGATTTGTTGGGCAATCTTCCGTAATTAATTCGACATTTGGAATCCCATACGTTGCCGCAGTAGACGAAAAAATAAAGTTTTTCACATTATATTTCAACATTGTTTCTAGCAACGTTAATGTAGCAGCAACGTTGTTTTGATAATATTTCAGCGGATTCACCACTGATTCGCCGACTAAGCTGTTCGCCGCAAAATGCATGACAGCTTGAATCGGGTATTTTTCAAAAATCGGTTCAAGATCCGCTTTGTTTCCTAAATCCCCTTGCACAAACACCGCGCGATCATCCACTAAATACCGATGACCGGTCGATAAGTTATCAAGTACAATTACTTGCTCTTTTTCCACTAACTCTTTCACCAAATGACTGCCGATATAACCGGCTCCGCCAACAACGAGAATCATATACAATCCCCCAATTTAATACGTTAACTATTTGATGGACTATTGTCATGACTGAGTTTTCTAATACGGAAACAAGTTCTTCGCTCTCTTGTATGGATGCGCCGAATTGGCCAACACTCTCCCGTTTGCTCAGAAGGAATGTCATACCCGTACAAATCCCGCAATTTCGTACCGCACCAGATGCATTCCTAGAAAACAGAGTGCATGAAAATCGATTAAAACCCTTCTTTTTCTTTTACTAACAAAAAAGAAGCTGCTAGAAGAAACACATCCTTCTAGCAGCCAAAAAATCATTTACTCGCAGATAAGCAATTTGCTTCTACTTCTTCCCATGTCATATAAATACGAACAATATCCTCTTCAATTAACTCCGTTCCTGTTTGTACTTCAATAAACTCTAAATCAGTAATCGCTTTAATTCCATGTTTCGCACCGACAGGAATTTCAAGCACATCCCCCGGTTTCACACGACGAATTTCTCCGTTAAAAGCAAATTCCCCTTCACCTTTAATGATGGTCCACACTTCACTGCGGTGATAATGCATTTGATAGCTTAAGTTTTTCCCTGCGGTAACACCAATTCGTTTTGTTAATACTTCTCGTCCATCTTCAAACTTCGTATAATCTAATACTCGATACCAGCCCCAGCGGCGTTCTTCGTACATTGGACGCTGATCAAAATCGTTCACTAACTCTTTAATTTTTGGGCTTTTTGCCTTATCTGCAACTAAAATCCCATCAGGACTTGACGCAATGATAGCATTTGATACTCCTAATACTGTCACAGGAATGTCTAGCTCGTTAATGAGGTGGGTATTTTCACAATCAACGCTAATAACACCTTTACCGATTTGATTTGTTGCCATTTCCTCTGTTAACGTGTTCCATGTGCCAAGGTCTTTCCAATAGCCATCATATGGCAACACAACAATGTGTTTTGTCTTTTCTACTACTTCATAGTCAAAGCTAATTTTCGGCAACTTATCATACTGCTTTAATAGCTCATCATATTGAGTTGGAACTCCCTTTTCTTGCAGCAAAGAAATAATATAGTCGAGTTTAAAAGCAAACACGCCGCAGTTCCAAAGCGCGCCTTGTTTAATTAATTCCGCTGCTTTTTCTTCGCTTGGCTTCTCTGTAAAATGACTTACTCTTAAATAATCGTTATCACTAGATTTAGAAGCTGGAACAATATAACCGTACTTCGCAGATGGATACGTTGGCTCCACGCCAATTAACGCCAAATCAACACCACTTGCGAGTACGGTTTTCTCTAAATCTTTCACTCTATCAAAAAAACGGTCCTCTACATACGGATCAACAGGCAAGACGGCAACAACTTCATCTAAACGAATTCCTTCCACACTATACAAGTAAACCGATGCTAGAGCAATCGCTGGGAACGTATCGCGCCTCATCGGTTCAATAATAATCGGTACATCTTGACCTAATTGGCTTTGAATCATATCGACTTGGGATTTGCTTGTAGCAATCACAGCGGAATCAGCTAGGTCGACATTTCCTAACTGACCCCATACACGCTGAACCATCGACTGCAGTTCGCTGTTTTGATTTTCTAACACTTTTAAAAATTGCTTTGAACGCGCGTCATTAGATAAAGGCCAAAGGCGTTTGCCGGAACCTCCGGAGAGTAATACAAGCTTCACTTTATCGGCCTCCAATTTTAAATATATTTTTATAAATTTCATACACAGCTTCTTTCGAATAGTTTTCCATATATTTTTTAAATAGAGTTTTTGATATTTTATTATTATAATTAATATTTGTTAACTTTTTCATATGTTTACTATATTTCTTAATGTCATTCTCAACTATACATCCCTCTGCTTCAATATCTATACCTTCTATACCATAATCAGTGCAAATAACCGGTAAACCATATGAAAAAGCTTCCAATGTTTTTAATTTAACCCCACTTCCAAATAATAAAGGAACTATCATTGCACACGCACTATTAAAAACCTCTTCTAAATTATCTATAAATCCCATTAGAATTATATTATTAGAATATTTAATAGCTAATTTTTTTAAGGTGTCACTAGGATTTCTTCCAATAATTTTTAATTTCAAATCTGGGATTTCTTTCAAAATACTTGGAAAATTTTCGTTAATAAAATTACATATAGCTACATCATTATGAGGAATATTTAGAGACCCTAAAAAAATAAAATCTGAGGCTCCTCTATAATTTCTGTTATAACGATTTTTAGAACCGGGTAACAATGGGGGAATAGCATATATATTACTATTTCCTGTTCGGGTCTTTAAAATCTCTACCTCTTTTTTGCTTATTAACAAATTTATATCTACCTTATTAACTATCTTATTTTCTCTATCCATAATTAGATTTTTTTCGTATGATAATAAAAGTCTATTAAATAAATTAAATCTTACTATTTTTTGAAAAGGTTTAGGTATAAATTTTTTAAAATTCCCTAAGGGATTTAAATCTATATTTCCTAACTTATCTAAAACATCTATCATCTTCTGATACCTAATAGAAAACAAATCATCCAAATAGATTATTTCTTTTACATTTTGTAAATTATTGTCTTCAAACATTTGAAAAATTCTTAATGTATCATAAATCACTAAATCAATTTTTTCTTTCCTAATATATTTTATCACTATATTTTTTAAATGTTTACTATAAGTAAATGACTCCTGAAGACTAAATTTTCTTGTAAGTATTGTTCTACTTATAACATTTTTTATCTGTTCAAATGCTTTTGGTTTATTCACTTGTAACAAATTAATATCGTAAACATTTTCTATTTTGTCATCATCTAAAAGTACATAAGTAATCTTATCAGCACCATAAAATTCTATAAAATATTCAAGAATACTAGATAAAATTATTGTTTTTCCATTATCTTTAGGGTACGGATAAACAGTTGATATAATCATGACTTTCATTGAAATCTACTCCTAAGTCTTAAATTATGAGCCATTAATAATTAAGTTATAAAGCTTTTTGACATACACTTCACTACTAAATATATTCGATACAGATTTTTGCTTTAACTGTAATCTATTTCTCATTTCTTTATCAGTAATATTCTCCAAAGCTTTAGAAATTTCATCTATGTCATAGGGATTTACCAACAATGAGGAACCCATAGAAATCTCGCTCATGGGCTCTATATCAGAAGTAATAACTGGGCAATTGAATTTAATCGCTTCAACAATCGGTAATCCATACCCTTCATTTAGACTAGGGAAAATTAGTGCGTACGCATTTTTATATAAAGATGCCATTTCAAGATCAGTAATCCAATCCAAAAACTCTACTCTATCATCTTTGTATAACTCTTGTATTTTCCCTTTTTTTCCCAAACCAACTATTAATAATTTGTAATGTTTGTAAACATTACTTTTTTTAAACGCTTCTATTACACGAATAGTATTTTTATGAGGACTGCTTCCCCCTACGTGTAAAAAATATGGTTCATTAGGAATTATATCTAATACTTTATTTTTACTTCTATAAAAATCATTATAGAATTTATCAACTGTTGAATAAATAACTGTTGATTCTCTATTTATTTTTTGAGCAATTTCCTTTTTTGTTTTGTTACTAACTGAAATAATAGTAGCCTGTTTAGATAGAAATTTCACACAAACTTTCCTGTATATGTTGCCTAATTTTTGATACAGATTAGCAGATTTATGATTAGAATCTAAAAACATTAAATCATGAATAGTTACTATCCTTTTTATATTTTTTAAATAGAAATTCATTAATATACTGGAAGTATTATAAGGATGGAATACAACATCTATTTTATATTTCCTAACAGTTATAGGAATTAAACACTGTTCCCAAATTGGTTGAATAGTACCTTTAGAAAATATATAAGTTATATTTTTACCTTGAATTAAATATTCATTATTAATGTCGTCAGGAACTAAAACAAATATTTGAACTTCATTTCTTGGATATAAAGATAAGTTGTATAATAGTTCCTTAATATATCTACCTAAGCCCCTTGGCTTCTTTAAGTAGTATCCATCAATGAGTACTTTTATTTTAGTCATAATAAGCCCCTCATTATCTAATTAAACTCTTCTAGATAAAATTTTATATTTTTACTCACTAGCATTGCAGTAATTAAATCTGATGATTCAAAATACTAAGAATGTTCAATTTTTTATTGATTTCGAAACAAAAAAATCCTTTACAATGGAAGTACAGGTGGTTCCTGTCCAAATCCAATCGTAAAGGATAACCATTATGGACAAGAATACACTAATTTCATCATTTGGTAAATGGGTTTCACCCATAAATATTCAAAAACTTAGCGAACAAGTCAAAGAATTGAAACAGGACTATTACACAAAAAAGCTGACAACAGAAGCCTATATTAAACTTTTATTGGTAGCCCAGCTGCTCGAATTTACGAGCTTAGAGGAAATGAGTGATGCACTTGTAGACGAAGATCTTCAAAAAGCACTCGGATTTGAATCGATAAGTGCCTCTCAGCTATCCCGAAAAAACAATCAGATCAACCCACTAATTCTTGCAAATTTGTTCTTGGATCTTGTTTGGAAAATTCAACGGTACCATTATCAAAACGGAAAGAATATGCCACTGAAAATCATTGATTCAAGTACACTCCCGTTGAATTTGACCCATTATAAATGGGCAAAATTCCGTAAAACAAAAGCTGGTGTAAAGCTACACTTACGGCTCGTTTTCATGGATAAAGACACCGTCTATCCTGAAAAAGCAGTGATTACGACAGCAAAAGAACATGACCGAAATCAACTCGAAGTCCTAGTGGATGATCAAGAAGCCATGTATGTGTTTGACCGCGGTTATGTGGACTATGAACGTTTTGATCGGATGACAGATGATGGCTATTTCTTCGTTTCAAGACTGAAGAAAAACGCAGTCATTCGTGAAGTCTATACATTTTCACTTCCTGATGATTGTCACGTTCTATCCGATAAAATGGTCTACATTGGTACCACACAAAATCGTACTGAAAATGTCTTTCGTCTACTAGAAGTTACGGACACAAAAGGGAACTTACTTCGTTTCATCACCAACCGATTTGATTTAAAACCAGAAGAGATAAGTGATATTTACCGATCTCGCTGGGCTATTGAGCTCTTTTTCAAATGGCTCAAGCAACACGTGGAAATTAAGCACTTTTATGGAATGAGTGAAACAGCTATTCAAAATCAAATTTTCTTAGCCCTTATCACGTATTGCTTACATGTTCTCATTCAATTGGAGATGAAAAGTAAGAAATCTCTACTTCGAATTACTCGTTGGTTAAAGAGAGCTCTGTGGAAACCAGCTTATGTTTGGTTGCGAAAATTTGATGGGCGAGCCAGTCCATAATCTCCCTTTTGTCGTTGTCGCTCTGGTTTAACTGTATATATTTACCAAATGGGCAGTGCCACCTTTCTTTAGGTTTTGTCTTTTTGGCACAAATTCACAAAAAATAATTAACAGAAAATTCTAACTATATTTATGCAATGCTAATGATTTTTACTCTAAATTTTAATGATATAAAAAACGAACGGATTCCTTCTTGGAACGAGTAATTATTCTTAATTCGAACCATAAATAATACCACCAACCTTTTTGGATATTTTCATCATCAATATCTGTTCTTCTACAACAATTTTCTTCATACTAAAGTAAAAACCCCTTCTATTCTTAGATTTGAGGTGTCATTTTTTATACGTTTGATACATTTGTCTATTTACTCCCCAAAAAAGAACTCTAATAATTAACAAAAGAATAACTGAAAATAAAAAGGTTGTATTTATATTTATCGTACCCATCACTAAATAGTAGTTTACATTTACATAAACAATAGATAACAAAAGCAATGAAGGATATCGTTGCTTCAAATAGCTTAGTAATAATATATGAATTAGCAAGCCATATAAAATTCCATGAAGAAATATGATCGAGAAAGCAGGCATATCTCCAAACAAATAGATTAATATCGCAGGATATCCCATTGTGAAATTGACACCATTCTCTATCGCTAGCCAACCTTTTTGTGGTGAGACATGAATCATTAACTGTTGTATTCCCTTAATATTTTTATCATTTCCTTTAATGGATTCGATAGTAGCATAAAATTCTTGTTTAATTGCCTGGATTCTTTCGATATCAGAAACTTGATCATTCATCAAGTCTGTTCCCCACCAAAGATGTCCCTGTAATCCGAGAATTCTATATTCTATAGCACTTAGTGCATCTGCTAAATTGAGATGAAACTGCTTTTGATAAACTGATATAACTCTCATCACAATAAACAATAGTAAAATAAGCACAATAATACTATACAAAATAAATTTATTTAATTTTATTCTCTTTAAAATTTTTAAGAGACCGGGATAATTAAATAAAATGCTTGAACATAAATACATTCCCATTTGGTAAAATGGAGTAAATTTATCCATTTTTAATATATTCACAATAACCAATAATATTAAAGTAACTACTATAGGTTTATGATATTCTTTTTTTGTGCTTAATAAGCCTAAAATAAATGGAATAGGATATATGAAATTGTATAACCAACCCAAATGCAAATAATTTGCTAGTATAGAAAGATTAATATAATTAAAACGGTCTACCTTACCTAAATTTAATAAGTGTGTTATTAATCCATCCGAAAGTAAAATAATACTAATTATTAAACAAACAATAACTACAAACTTTTGAATTTGTTCGGAGTCTACTGTTTTATTATTTATCACATATTTTAACTTAAACTCAGCAGCATAATACTTCTTTCTATAAGGATAAAGAAAACTCAATGATAAGAAAGTCCCCAAGGTAAATATAATTAGTAACGCTAATAATTTTATGGTGGCCCCCGTAAAAAAGGCGTATCTATCTTGCTCCGTAATAAATATTGCGTTAGTTTCTATATAATATACTGATAAAACGGTCCACAACTGAGGTATATAAAATGGAATAATTAAATACATTGATTTTTCTTTTCTAATAAAATAAAAGTTTAAAACCATATAAATAACAAAAAGAATAATAGTAATAATATGAAGTATATTAATCACCTTCTTTATTAATTGAGCATTTTGCACATTTTTCAACCCAAGAGCCATAAGGTTTTCTAAAGCATAAAAAAGGACTTCACCCCTTATTTGTAGAATTTTGAAGTGACCAAACCACAAAAATCCACAAGGAGGAAGTCACTTTGTATATTCTACAAGAAAGTCTATTTTCCTTTGAAGAATTGCAAATTTTAGAGTCAAAAGAGAAATTACCGATCCTTTTTAGTGCTCTAGATTTGCGTCCTTATGCTAAACAATTGAAAAGTTCTTCACCCCAAGGGGCTGAAGGACATTCCAAAGAAGGGATATTAAGGGCTCTTATCGCTGCCCCATTAGAAGGTATTGATACTTTTACTTCTCTTCACAATCGATTGAAAAATGACCTGCGTTTTCGTTACCAATGTGGTTTAGATATTAGCAGGCCTGCACCATCCATCTCTACTCTTAGCCGAGTATTTTCTTCACTAACCAAAACTGGACTCGTGAAAAGAATCTTTCAAAATCTCGTCCAGTTAGCTCAAGAGGAAGGAGTAATTGATGGAAAACATCAGGCTATCGACAGTGCCGCCATTGATGCTTACGAAAAGAAGCAACCTAAGAAGCGAAGTGAACAAACAGGCAACGCCAATTGGGGGCAAAGTTTGATTCCTTCGGTAATAAAATTACTTGGTTTGGCTATAAGATGCATCTTTCCGTTGACACCAAAAGTGAATTACCAATGGCGATTGAAGTAACCCCTGCTCATATCAACGATGGGGGTGTCGCACCACAATTAATTGAACAAGTAAAGAGTTGTACAAACTCTAAAATTGATTTCCTGATAATGGATGGTGGGTACGACCAGCTTAAAAACTACGAATCCGCCAAGAACATCGGGGCTCAAACTATTATTCCACTCAATTTGCGTAATGAAAAGGAGCCTCCCGAAGGAATTGCCTCCAATGGAACCCCACGCTGTTCTATGGGGTACGAAATGACTTATTGGGGAGCCAATAAGGACCAGCTCAAATTCAGATGTCCACACGCAACCGGAAAAGTGGATTGCCCATTAGGAATGGCAGCCTGTTCATCCTCCAACTATGGAATGGTAGTAAAAATTAACGTGAATAAGGATCTTCACCGGTACTCTAATCCACACCGCGATTCCAAACGTTGGAAAGAACTTTACAATGAGCGAACCAGTGTAGAACGGTGCAATTCAAGAATGAAAAGTTATCTTACAGCGAACTCCCTGCATGTGTGATGTGTGGGGAATCGATAAAGTAAAAACTCATATTTACTTGAACGCCATCGTATTACTGGTTTCAGCTCTCGCAATGGCAAAAGAGAGTAAAAAGCAACAAACCGCTTAAAAAATTTTTAAAGCGAAAAATTCTGCAAGTACGCCCAAAAAAGGACAAACAGAATATTTGTAAACCAAAGATACAAAATACCCCAATTTATTTGGGTTTCTTTTAAAACTCTTTTTAATAAAAATCTAATTTTGCAAAATGCTCAATTAACTAACTAGTCCTTTAAATCTCCCGATAAAGGAATATAAATAAAATAAAGCTTTTTTGGGACGTAGACAATAAATTAAAATCGCAAATAAGGGTCTTAATAGCGAATTGATAATATACAGTCCTCCATATTGATGTTTTTTGAGTACTTTCATATATCCCGCTCCATACAATAGAGCTCTCTTGTACGCTTTTTTATTATATAATTTAACTTGATTAGGATGAATTATAGTAAAGTTCGCATCATAATAACCCTTGTAAGACTTTTTAATTATATTAAGTAAAAAATCCGTCTCCTCACCAGAACCAAAAATTGTTCCAGATCCTACCCCAAGACTTTCATCAAATAATGGGATATTTGTTAGAATCTCTCTTTTTACAAAAATTGTATAAGAAATAGCAGTTTTCCATATATTTTTTTTATTAATTTCTTGAGATTTTGTTAAAAAATTCGCTCCACTTGTTTTGGATTGCTCATCTACGGACCTTCCGGTTAAAAAAACATATTTATTGCTATTACTAAAAAAATTTTTTACATATTCTAGAGTATCATTGTTATATATACAATCGTCATCAGGAAATCCTATTATATCCCCTGTTACTAGTTGAAGTCCAATATTCCTTGCTCTAGAAAGTCCCGGTTTTGATTTTACTAAAATAATATCCAAATCACTATATTTATTACATATTTTTACAACACGATCATCCTCATTTTGATCGACTACAATTACTTCAAAATTTTTATAACTTTGCTTTAATAAAGAGTCAAATAATTTTTCTAACTCTTTAACCCTATTTTTAGTTGCTACTATTAATGAAATTTTCATAATACTCCCCTTCTTTTGATTAAACTTCATGCGTTCCAATGTCGTATATGGGATGTGGTGCTTTCGGCTGACCTCTTGAATGGTGGAGCCATCACACAGTTCATACAAGTGCTCACAAAATCGATTGGTGTAATGTTGATTTGGTGAAATCGATTCGAAAGAGGAGGAAAACACTTGAAAACAATTCAAGCATCGATAGCGCTTCACCTCTACGAACAAGTACACTGAGTGATGGAAAATCGCCAAATCCCGTACTTTCCGTGTCCGTCTGTCATGGACAGAGGAAGTGGGAAACCCACAATGATGGCAACGTTCCTGTGTCTCTGTTTTCTCTACATGAATCACATAACCATAAGAAAGAAGTTCTTGTTTAACAATTTGAAATTCTGGCAATCCTAGTGATATAGAAAGCACTTACGAGACCTCCTAATGTTTGTTTTGCCGCTAACATTATTGCCAGGATCTCGTCAGTGCTTTCTCTTTTTTGTCACTAAATCATAAAATTTGGTGATGAACCAAAATTATTATTAACTAATTAAAAAGTTTTTTTAATACTAATTTTAACCGATAAGAAAATATAATTTTAAAAAGTGATTTCCATAAAAGAAAATGTAATTTATGTCTATCCACTAATTCATTAATACCAAGCTCTTTATTAACAAATTCAAGTTGTTCTGGAGATATATATGTTTGGACTTGTGAGAAAAGGTTTTTTGCTATTTCTCCATACTTAAATTCATTTATATTGTATATTTTTTTATCTATATTTATATCATTTCCATTATTTATTCTAACTGCCGGCTCACCAATCAAAAAGAAGGGGATTCCCATTTCTATAGAATAAAAGGTATAGGTTCCTACTTCATTTGATGCACTATATTTATAGTTTTTTAGTATATTATAAAAATTTCTCGGAAATTGGTCCGAATACATATCACCAGCAGTTACTACTTCAAAACCTTTATTTTTATACAACTTATCTACATTTCTTTTAATATCCTCCCAGTGTAAACAAATAGTAAATGGATGAAATTCTAAAGGTAAATTTAATAATCTATTACAAAAATCATCAATATCATACTTTACATCGATGTCTTTAGTTGAATGAGAAGGAAAAACAATAGTACCAGATGCCGAAGAACTTCTTTTTATTTTATTTTTTTTTCTATAAAAAACCATAGGCGATCCAATGATTTCCACAGGGATTGATGAATGCTTTTCCCAAGCAGATTTTCTCCTATTACTAAACACTAACATTAAAGGCATATTTGTTTTTAAATCCCCAGGAAGAGGATCTTCTAACGTTGTCCAACCATGTTCAAAGTGTGCTGGTAAGGGAATAAACTTAGGAAACCTTGCATATTCTTTAATCAGCTTTTCAAATCCATAAATTGGATTGCGATTCATTATCATTGTACCTCCTGTTAGGAAGCTGCTTATAATAGCCAAAGAATTCAATTTCAAATTAAAGTTTTTGATGTTGTAGATGAACTCCTGAACATTTTTAATGTTTAAAATTATCTTTCACACAACAATATGAACTAAAAACAAGACTTTATCTATATCGAACTTTTTGCAAAACACATAACAGATGCATAAATGAACATAAAAAATCCACCACCTTGGGAATCATATACAGTGACCAAAAAACAACTCTCCAAGGGGTGGACACTATCATGATTTCCAATTTAAACAACGAACATTCATGGTCTTACGAAATGGATCACTTTTAGCATCCTTATCGATATATCGACTCGCTGGCGTTGCCGGAAACACCGTATGTGACAGGAAGGCCGCCAGTATCGAAAAAATCGTTGTTGAAATGTTTCTTTTTGAAAACCTATTTTTCTATGGATTCCTTGCGAAAATTAGTTACGCGTCCTGCAGCGTTCTCGCTGTTTTCAACGGGTTTGTGGGCTTGGTGAAGTTCCTCATCTTTCTACGTTCTCCCGCGCGGCGAAGTGGTTCCGAGAACAGGGATTTCCTGTTTTTCACGCACAGCTACTTCAAGATTTAGAAGTATGGTATCCCAAAATCGTGCTGATCGATAGTACGGTCCTTCGAAGCAGTTTTTACGATTCACAGGCAAAGTGGGGATTGTCCACCCGATACCCACTGGTTTAAAGGATATAAGCTCCATCTCTGCACCACTGTCAAGGGAATCATTTTATCTCATGTGTTGACCACAGCGAATCGGAATGATGCGACAGTAGCACCAGAATTGCTTGCTTCTTTGGAGCAATGGGATATCGAATTTGCATTAGGTGATGCCGCGTATGACAGCGAAAAAATTCGACAAACAGCCGAACAAGCAGAAATCCTATTCATCTTCTCCTATCAACCGCCGCAATAGCGAGGAACGGAAAGATACCTATGGCCGAGTTCTTCCTGTCTTTTTGAAAACAAGGTTTCGCCAATGGCTGTTCGGACTTCATATTGAGATTGAACGGGTATTTAATGAATTAAAGAGTGACGGGTTGAAACAGCCAAGATGGTAGGATTTCATCGATATGTACTGCATGTATAATGCTACATCCTTATGCATAACTTCGAGTTTTTATTCTAGTTTTGCAACACCATCTTTATATCTTTAAATATCAATTCAATCAAGTCAAAATACATAAAGTGAGAGACGTTTTTAGTATTGAATCAGTGTAACATAAAATTATGAAACGCTTTTAATAAAAAAATAATTCATTAATATAAAATAAATTAAGTATGATAATGATGTACCAATTGCAACTGATAAAATATCCTGATTTATATATAGAAGCAAAACACTCAAAATTATATTTATTAGTATTACAAATATTAAAATATTTATATAAATTTTTTGCTTACCAGTTGCATTGAAATAATTAGCTGCAAACCCAACCAATGTTAGTGGATATATACCCAATATTAAAATTTGTCCTGCCCTTACTCCTTCTTTATAATCAGGCATAAAATAATTTATAAAAATGGGGAATAAAAAGTATCCTGCCACTACAATCAATCCTACTGTAATGGCTAGCATTTTATTTACTTTCCAATAAAGTCGTTTAATTTCACCGTTTTTTTCTTTACTCACTAATTCGACAATCTTAGGATAAAGTACTTGTCCAATTACTTGTGGTAGGAGCATCATCGAGTTAAATATTAACATCCCCACACCATAATTCCCTAAATCTTTTGGTGTCATAAAAATAGTTATAATTAAACGATCACTTGCTATTAATATGCTCCAAATTAAGCCTACCAATAATATAGGAAAACCTGTCTTGATTAATTCTTTATACTTATATAAATCGAATTGAAATTTAAATTCTTGAAAAGACCTACTCCCCATTACGACTTCAATAATAAAAGCTAAAAGCATTCCAATATATAAACCTTCGTATCCAATAATAAATACAAACAATATTGTTACTAACGATTGCAAAATACTTTTTACTGAAACTAATTTTGAAGCCATTCTAAAATTTTGTTCTGATTTATAATACATTTCTACATAAGTAGATAAAAAGATAAAAAACGAAATGAAGGAGGCTAATAAAAAACCTATTTGATATTCATAACTAATATCAATAAAAAATAATAAACCACTTATTATAAAAAGCATAACAACTAAAATAAGTGGCAAAGTAAATATAAAAGATAAGGTTAGATTCTTTATCTCTCTAACCCTGTTATAATCTTTTCTTGCTAAATAGAAAGGAACCTCCCTATTCATTGCATTCACTGTTCCTAACTGAAACAGTGGAACAAAAGAGAACAGCATAGATACAGTTAGCCAATATCCATACTGCTCAGGACCTAACATATTTCTAGTTAATACTCCTACTACAAAAGATAAGACAGCGGATAATAGAGTAGCTGAACCAAATGAGAAAATATTACTTAAAATGTTATTTTCTTTTATTTTGTTTATCAATGACACAGGAAATTCCCCTTATTCTTTAAAAAGTAAATCAAACGATAATGGAGTTCCAGCTTTTAAATCTTTATTAGCTGTTAAGCCAATAATTCTTTCAAAATATTTTGGCTCTAAACCATATCCCGGTCTAATAACTCTAATATTTTCTTTCGTGAATTTTTCCCCAGCTTTTATATCCTTTGCAACATAAATCGATCTTCTAAATTTTAACGACGCCTTTTCTTTCTCAGTTGGTCCATATTTTACTTCCCCTAATGCCTGCCACGCTCTTTCAGTTTCAACAACGAGAGCTCTCATTTCATCAGGTTCCAACGAAAATGCAGCATCCACCCCGCCATCCGCTCTTGATAAAGTGAAATGCTTTTCAATGACGGTTGCTCCCAACGCAACACTGGCAACTGCAACCCCTACTCCCATCGTGTGATCTGATAAACCAACTTGACAGTCAAATAATTCTCTCATGTGCGGAATGGTTAGTATATTTGTATTTTCAGGAGAAGCTGGATAGGTGCTTGTACATTTTAAAAGAACTAGATCCTTACAACCTGCTTCTCTCGCTGCTCTCACTGTTTCATCTAAATCAGCTACCGTTGCCATTCCCGTTGAAATAATAATCGGTTTACCTGTTGAAGCAACTTTTTTAATGAGTGGAATATCGGTATTTTCAAAAGATGCAATCTTATACATCGGTACATCTAATTCTTCTAAAAAGTCTACTGCAGTTTCATCGAAAGGGGTGCTAAAAGGAATCATCCCTAATTCTCGAGCACGATCAAAAATAGGTTTGTGCCACTCCCAAGGAGTATAGGCTTGTTGATAAAGCTGATAAAGTGTATTCCCTTTCCAAAGGCTTTCTGGATCATCAATCTTAAAATCTTTATTATCTAAATTTAAAGTCATTGTATCGGCTGTATATGTTTGAATTTTTAAAGCATGTGCACCCGCTCTAGCCGCAGCTTCTACAATTTCTAAAGCCCGTTCAAGAGACTGATTGTGGTTACCTGACATTTCTGCGATGATCAATGGCGGCTGATCTGGACCAATTTTTCTACCCATTACTTCAAACCCTTTCAAAATCTTCTCTTCCTTTCCTCCTCATTTTGTTTAGCTTTTCCAATCAAATTTCGAACAGGAGTATCCCAACCTTTGGTCAATAAATGGAGATACTTTTCTTTATCTTTTAATTTATGATAACTTCCTCCCATTGGCTGAGGGATACTTTTCACTTTCCCCTCTCGTATCAATGGCCAGTTTTCCATAAATAACTTTTCGATTGTCTGTGTTAATCTCTCATAAGTGGTTCTTAATGTATCTCTTTCATTATATGATATTTCTTTTTGAACTATAATTTCGCCTGTGTCTAATCCATAGTCTATATAATGAATCGTTACACCTTTAGGGCTATCTTCTAAAAAGCTCCACAAGTTAGGATCTGCCCCTTTATTCCAAGGTAAATATGAAATATGCAAATTAATTGCTCTATTTTTAAACTTCTGTACAATATCAGATTTAATAATATATCGATATCCATAACTAATGATATATTCAACATTATTTAAAATAGAAGAGTTTTTGTCTAATTTATCTTGGTACTGAATAACTTCATCACCGAAACCCTCTAAAAAATCCTTAAGCCACACTCTTTCAGGACCTAACAATAAAATTTTCATTTATTTTTCATCCTTGACTTTTAATATTTTAATAATTCATTGATAACTCTATATTTACCCAGTCCATCTACTATTTCTAAAGCTTTTATCGAAGAGTTTTGTAAATTTATATCCCCACTTTGGAATTTATAAAAAGCATTTATAATATCTTTACCGTTGACTTCTTCTGATTCTCCTAAATAATAATCGATACCAAGCCTACTTAAAGCTTGACATATTTCTATTTGGTTATAAGCTACCGAAATTAAAATAGCTGGTAATCCCATACAATACCTTTCCCATGTAGTGGTTCCACCAGCACAAATAGCTAAATCAGCTTGTACCATTAAACTAGCCATGTAGTCTATGCCGCAATGAAAATTTATATTAGGAAAATGGCTGCAATAATCCCTTATTTTATCTTTATGAGGATTGGAAACTCCTACGACTACATCAATATTGATATTATTACAATCTAATATATTTAAAGCATATAAAGTTTTTAATGTTTCGTTTGTAGGGTCACTCCCACCAAAAAACACTAAAATATTTCTAATATCATTATCTACCTTATTATTAAGTTCTTTTCTTAAATCGATAAACTCATTTCTCAATAAAGCATACGTAGGACCTAAAAGTCTCTTACATTGTAAAGAAACTAAATTTTCATAACGGTTTTCAAGATTTAAATAGTAATTTTGATCTAAAAGAATATCGCACATATGTTTTCTATCAGCTAAGTCATCGATAACCATGATACGTTTACTGTAATTTTTTAATCGGCTTTCCCATTTATGATCTAGTGCATAGTGGTCAATAATTAACCAGTCAACACATTTAATATACTTATCAATTATTTCAATTGTTTGTTGAGCATCTATCTCCCAACTTGTCTCAAGCCATTGGGCATGTTTAGTGTCACAATTATTTATTATTTTGTTTTGAGATGGTAAACAATAGACCTGGTATCCTCTCTGATTGATTAAATCGCACAAATGCCCTCTTAGTTCTCTTGAAATAAATATAACCTCATGCCCTCGGTCTTTTAATTCCTCAGCTAATGTTAAACAGCGCATGACATGACCGGTTCCTATTTGAAAAGAAGCATCAACTCTAAAAACAACTTTCATATTCATCCTATCTCCAATGATATCTACTAATAAGTACCCTTTATACAAATAATTTTTTTTGCTCAACATGACTGTTAATATCAAACCATGCTGGATTTCTATCGATCAATTTTAACGCATCGTTCATATTGAAATATGTGTTTTCTGGATAAAGTTTACCAATAATTTTTTCTATTAATTCAAAATCTTCCTCTGTATCTACTGTCCAACGATGCTTACTTTCGTCCTTTTCATTTGAAACATTACAAAGCCTAAATTGATCAGGATGATGATATATATAGGCAGTTACATGCTCACGATACATTAACTCTTTAGCTTCTTCGTGAGCTCTTTTTAACGCTTTATATGACATCACTTCTGTATCCAGTCCTCTTGGATATGTGCGAGTTAATGTGTTTGAAACGTAATCGTATCGATCTTTATTTTCCAAATAATGTGTTACAACCTTATCAATAACATTCGGGTCTATAATTGGGCAGTCTGATGTTAATCGAACAATGACATCTGCATTAAATTGTGTAGCAGCTTCAAAATAACGAGACAGCACATCTTCCTCTGATCCTCGATAATAAGGTATTGAAAGTTGCTGACAAAGTTGAACAATTTGGTCATCACTTTCTTTCGTAGTTGTGGCGATAATGATTTCATCAATACTTTTTGCTCTTTTTACTCGTTCAATTTGATATTCAAGTAATGTTTTGTCTAATACTTTTTTTAATATTTTCCCCGGAAGTCTCGTAGAACCCATACGAGCTTGGATAATAGCAGCAACTTTCATTTTTCCACCTTCTTACTTCTTATAATAGTCTATCGTTCTTTTCACTGCTTTGATTACATCATGAACATCTTTTTCACTCATTGCAGGGAATAGAGGTAATGTAATCATTTCTTCATATAATTTTTCAGCATTCGGACAAATCCCTTTTTTGTAACCCAATTGTTGATAATAAGGTTGTAAATGGACAGGAATATAATGAACATTGACACCAATATTTTGCTGTTGCAGCGCTTCAAAAATTTCGCGCCTTGACGCTGTTAATTTATCTAATTTTAATCGAATAATATATAAATGCCAGCTTGATTGTCCATCTTCATGTTGGAATGGAGTTATAATTTCATCTATATCTTTGAATGCTTCATTATACATTGCAACATATTTTCGACGAAGTTCAACAAACTTATCAACCTTCTTCAACTGACTTGTCCCTAAAGCAGCTTGAATATCCGTCATGCGATAATTATATCCTAAAAACTGCATCTCATAATACCAAGGACCATGAAATTCGTTTAGTTTATCTTTCTCACGTGTAATCCCGTGTGAGCGGAATTGCAGTAATTTATCATAGTATTCTCTATTGTTTGTCGTAATAATTCCGCCTTCACCTGTAGTAATATGTTTTACTGGATGAAAGCTAAACATCGTCATATCACTAATGGAACCAACCTTTTTCCCTTTATATACAGCCCCTAAGGCATGTGCAGCATCCTCAATCACTACAAGGTTATGTTTTTTCGCAATTTCTAAAATTCCATCTAATTCAGTAGGTTGACCTGTAAAATCAACCGGAATAATTGCTTTCGTTTTATCAGAAATCTTTTCCTCAATTTTATTAGGGTCTATATTATATGTTTTTTCATCGATATCAGAAAAAATAGGTGTCCCGCCTTGATAAATCACACAGTTCACACTAGCAGCAAAAGTCATTGGTGTCGTAATGACTTCATCTCCATTGCCTATTCCGGCTGCAAAGCAAGCTCCATGTAATGCCGCCGTTCCATTCGAAAAAGCAACAGCATATTTGGCTCCAACATATTCTGCAACAGCTTGTTCAAACTTTGCAAGATATGGACCCGTTGTTAAATAGCTTCCTTTCAGTACTTCTATAACAGCTTCAATATCATCTTCATCAATCCATTGCCTTCCATATGGTAAATACGATTGTCTGACAGGTTCAAAAATTTTATCTTTCTCCATATATCTCACTCCTAAACTAGAAAAAAGTAGAAGAAACGTTTTACATTTCTTCTACCAATACTCGCAACTCTTCCACAGTTAACCATTCAGAATTTGTATCACTTGTATATTTGAACCCATCTGGAAGAGGAGTTCCACCTTTCAAAGCTTCTTCTGACCACCAAGGGAATTCAGGCTGGATCACATAATATGTATCAAACTCTAAAGTGCGGCGGGCATCGTCTTCTGAAATCATCGCTTCATGAAGTTTTTCACCTGGGCGAATACCAACAATTTCGATTTCACATTCTGGAGCAATTGCTTCCGCTAAGTCTACTACTCTCATGCTTGGAATTTTCGGTACAAAAATTTCTCCGCCACGCATACGCTGTAAATTATCTATGACAAATTGAACACCTTGATCAAGTGTAATCCAAAAACGAGTCATTCTTTCATCTGTAATAGGCAATTTACCAGTATGTCGAATTTTCTTAAAGAATGGAACAACACTGCCGCGGCTCCCAACAACATTTCCATAACGAACCACTGAAAATCTCGTGTCTTTTTCACCTACGTAAGAGTTTGCAGCTACAAAAAGTTTGTCAGACGCAAGCTTCGTCGCACCATATAAGTTTACAGGGCTGCAAGCTTTATCAGTGCTTAATGCAATAACTCTTTGAACCCCTCGGTCAATCGCTGCCTCTACAATGTTTTGAGCACCATGTATATTGGTTTTGATCGCCTCAAATGGATTGTATTCACATGCACCAACGTGCTTAAGAGCCGCTGCATGAATAACAACATCAACACCATCAAACGCACGGTATAAACGATCTTTATCCCGTACATCACCAATAAAAAAGCGAATACGAGGATCCGTATATTCCTGCGCCATTTCATATTGTTTTAATTCATCTCTACTAAACACAATCACTTTTTTTATATCATATTTTAAAATTTTGTTAACAAATTTTTTGCCAAATGATCCTGTTCCACCTGTAACAAGAATAGTTTTACCATTTAAATTATACATTGCTTAAACCTCTCTCTTTTTAAATTAATTTAATTGTGCATATTAATAAGCGTTTTTCGAAGTAAACATAACTATTATTGTTTTAAATATAAGTTTAATATCTAAAAAGATAGATCTCTCATTTATATATTTAATATCCAACTCCACCATTTCCTCAAACCCTACATTACTTCTTCCACTCACCTGCCAAAGGCCTGTGCATCCAGGAGTCACAAGCAGTCTTTGCATATCATACTTTGTATATTGTTCTACTTCTCTAGGCAGTGGAGGACGGGGGCCAACTAAACTCATATCTCCTTTAATAACGTTCCAAAGCTGCGGAAGTTCATCAATACTTGTTTTCCGGATGAATTTCCCTATTTTCGTAGTTCTTGGATCCTCTTTTATTTTAAACATCGCACCGGATACTTCGTTATATTTTAATAAATCATTTAGTCGTTCTTCCGCATCTACAACCATCGATCGGAATTTATACATATAAAAATTTTTGCCGTCTTTGCCGACGCGTATTTGCTTGAAGAACACAGGGCCTTTTGGATCTTCAAGTTTGATACAAATAGCTACAATGATAAAAACAGGTAATAACAGTATAATTCCAAGAAACGCTCCTAATAAATCCATAATTCGTTTCGCAAGCAAATATCCTCTTTTATGATTAACCGCTGTTTTGTCAATTAACAATAGCTGCTGATTTGTATCCTCTTGATTAGATGCTTTCACAAAGGCCAAATCGACTCACCCTTTTTCTCTATTTTGTTATCCTTTCCTCTTTTATCAACTCTTCCATAAACTGAATCAGCTCTTGCTTCAGTTCTTCGTTTTTCATCGCAAACTCAATCGTCGTCTTAATAAATCCGATCTTTTCTCCGACATCATATCGTTTTCCTTCGAAGTTGTAGGCGAAGACACGTTGGATTTCATTTAGTTTTTGGATGGCGTCTGTTAACTGGATTTCGCCGCCAGCTCCGATTTTTTGTTCTTCTAAAAACCGGAAAATTTCAGGCGTTAGTATGTACCGACCCATAATGGCGAGATTGGATGGCGCTGTTCCTTTTGCCGGTTTTTCGACGAAATTTTTGACTTCGTATCGTCGGCCCGTTTGTTCGAGCGGCTCGATGATGCCGTAGCGGTGTGTTTCTTCTTCAGGAACAGGCTGTACGCCGATGATCGATGCTCCCGTTTTTCCATATTCGTCCATCAGCTGTTTTAAGCAAGGCTTGTCCGCCTGCACGATGTCATCTCCAAGAAGCACCGCAAACGGTTCGTCGCCGATAAATTTGCGAGCGCACCAGACGGCATGTCCAAGCCCTTTCGGTTCTTTTTGTCGTATGTAATGAATATCTACTTTGGAAGATTGGCGCACTTTTTCCAGGAGATCAAATTTTTCTTTTTCCACTAAATTTTGTTCAAGCTCAAAGTTGTTGTCAAAATGGTCTTCAATCGCTCTTTTCCCTTTTCCGGTGACGATGATGATATCCTCAATTCCGGATTCGACTGCTTCTTCTACTATGTATTGAATCGTCGGCTTATCAACGATCGGCAGCATTTCTTTCGGCATCGCTTTCGTTGCGGGCAAAAATCTTGTTCCGAGCCCCGCAGCCGGTATGATGGCTTTCCTCACTTTTTTCAATGAACTCACTCACTTCCCTTTGTACTTTTTGTTTATACGGACCTACGTATAATCTATTCATCAATAGAGCATACGTAGATACATATCGGTTTTGAAAAAAAATAACCACTTTTTGTTTCCAGTGGCTTTTCCAGTTTGTTTTTTAGTTTTAACATTTCTTGTTAAAATACTCTTTATTTAACTCTCTTTACTTTAAATAATTATTTCACTGACAAATCTCATTTATTATCAAAGCTTGATATTTTTTTACCAAGTTTTATCAAAAATTTATTCTTATATATTACGATGTGTCATTCCCTCATCAATGAGTAAAATTTTTTTCTTGCACTTGTTTCACATTTATCATCATGAATTAGTATTATCCTTCTTTAATACAGATCAAAGGATACTTTAACAGCTGCTCATTCATTTTGGCACCCATTAATAATTTCTTTTGTTTATAAACCGGGCATCTAACCCGCCCTCACACCGCACCATCGACGACTAGCGTCTAAGGTGTCCTTTTGGAAGCACCCACAGTGCGGCCGAGTGCCTCTATTGATAAAGGTAAAGAGACATCACCTTTTTAAGGCATCTTTCATTTCACAAACAAAACAATCTGGCAAATAGCCAGTCATATATTGTAATTTAGAAAATTCCAAAAAACTTCTTTTTTTTGATGCGTTCGGGAGGTTCTTTGTAAATCGCTTCGTTTCGGATGACGCAGTCGGCGTTATCTTTGAAATATTCGACCGCATCTATGCCGAATTGTTCTTCCACCTCCGCAAAAGCTTCCTGCATGTGAAAGCTCCTATACTTCAAATCGTGCGCATCTGAAGCAATAAAATGGACAAGATTGGCATTTAGTAACTCGAAAGAAAATTTTTTAATTTTGCTGCCAAACGTTCCCGTAATGCTTGCTGCTGTCAGCTGGGCTGCCGCTCCCTGCTTTACAAGCTTGTACAAAAGGTCGGGATTTTGCGCAATTTCGCTGTTTCTCTCAGGATGGGCAATGATCGGATTCAGCCCGGCCATTAGCATATCAAATATCAACCGTTCTGCATATCTTGGCACATGGTTTGAAGGAAACTCAATTAAAAAATAGTTTGACTGATTTAAACCGCCGCAGTTCCCAGCTGAAAAGTCCTCAAGCAGTTCTCCATACAGCCGAATCTCTTGGCCGGGAACTACTGTAAGCGGAATTCCTTCCTGTTTCAATGCTTCATTCAATTTTTCTGTCTTTTCTTTAACGGAGTTCCATTCATTATCAAACTTCCCGTTTTTATGGTGCGGTGTTGCGGTAATGACCGAAATCCCTTGACCGACAGCCGCTCGCGCCATTTCGATACTTTCCGTCAAATGCTTCGCTCCATCGTCCACTTCCGGCAATATGTGACAATGCAAATCAATCATCTTATGCCACCATCCTTCACATTGCGGGAAAACAATAACCATTTGTCATTTTAACAAATGGTCCGCTTTTTTTAAAGAAAAAATGGTTAAAAATACCTAATTTTTCCCGCCGTAATAATAGTAATAATGGCTGTCTTTCTGCGGCTTACCGTTTAATACAACTCCTAGCAGCTTGCTTTGCGCCGCCATCAATGATTCCTTTCCTTTTAACGCTGCTTCTCTCTCCGTTTTTCCGCTTGCCACCACCATGATCGACGCATCGACTTGATTAGCCAAAATTTGCGCATCCGCTACCGCTAAAAGAGGCGGAGAGTCGATAATTACAATGTCGTATTGATCATAAGCTTCTTTGAGCAGCTCCACCATGCTTCTCGATGACAAAAGCTCGGCTGGATTCGGAGGAATCGGTCCGCTCGTTAAAACGTCCAAATGATCAACTTCACTTACCGATACAGCTTCCTGTAAAGTCGCATTTCTTAACAGCACGCTCGTCAATCCGTGAATGTTTTGCAGCCTGAATGTATAATGAACTGTCGGTTTGCGCAAATCGGCGTCAATTAACAGCACCTGCTTCCCTTGCTGGGCAAATACAACAGCCAAGTTTGCCGCCGTTGTCGACTTCCCTTCTCCAGGGCCAGTTGATGTAATCATGATCGAACGAATTTCATGGTCAACAGATGAAAATTGAATGTTTGTCCGAATCGTCCGGTACTGTTCAGAGATCGGCGACTTCGGGTTTAGCGCTGTGATCAATGTGCGCTGTTTTTGCTTCATTCCTTTCGCTCTAGGCGCCATACGTCTCTCCCCTTACTCTCGATTTTTTGACAGCTTGATTCACAGCCGAGCTGTTCATTTCATTGTCCATTTCAGAAATTGCCCCAAGCACTGGAAGCTCCAAAAGCTTCTCAATATCCTGCTCCGTCTTCACTGTATTGTCAAGATATTCAAGCAAAAACGCAAGCCCGACGCCGGCCATCAATCCGACAACAAACGCAATCGCCATATTTAAGACAGGCTTCGGCTTGACAGGGGAAGCATTTTCTTTCACTTCCGCTTTCGACAAAATGTTGACGTTGTCAACGTTCATAATGTTTTTAATTTCCTTTTGAAAAACGCCTGCAACCGTGTTGGCAATATTTGCTGCATGATTCGGATCAGGATCTTGAACGGAAATGTTGACGACCTGCGAGTCCTTTTCGCTTCCGACCGTAATTTTTTCATTTAATTCATCGACCGTCTCGTTTAAACCCAGCTCTTCAATCACCAGCTCCAAAATTCTTGGACTTTTAATAATGACATTGTATGTATTAATGAGCTGCAAATTCGTTTGAATTTCGTTGTATTGAAAAGCGGCTTGGTCATCCTTCGTTTGGTTGACTAAAATTTGGGTGGAAGCTTGATAAATCGGAGTAATAAAAAAATAGCTGACAATGCCGCTTGCCGCCGTTGCAATCGCCGTAATGAGAATAATTAAGCTGATCCGTTTTTTCAATGTATCCAATATCTCTTTTAAACTAATTGTTTCTTCCATGTTTACCTCCGTTGCAAAAAATGTCATTACCTATCAATTTATTATAATATTAAATTCTTCCAACATCTAGTTGATTCGACAATTTTTATAGAGAATTTTGTCCTTTTTCAGAAAAAAGCGCAAGGAGGCGAATCGCTTCAATTCACCTCCTTACACTTTCTTCCTACATCGTATTCAGCAAAATTGCAGAAGCCACCCCAATGGCAACAGCAAAAACCGGAAAAATGATATAAAGGCACATTTTTTTGATTTTTCTTCTTGCCTCGATTTCTTCCGGTGTCAACCATTGACCCTTCAACCCTTCACCCTCCCCTTCCCCTGATGCGCTTCTCCTAGCAAATACCAAGAAAGCGTCATCAAAAACTTCACAAATCCTTACAAAAATAATATGAAGTAAGAACTACAATACCCATATCGGTCAGCCGCCTTATGATGTTTACAGGAAAAAAGGCTTATTTTTAGTTCGGGGGAGATAGAACAATCAAACGTTCCCTAGCTTTTAAAACATGCAGAATGAAAGGAGATGTCAGATAAGTCACTTAAAATAAATCAAGTAGAGAAAACAAACCGTTTTTCTCTACTTGATTTCGTATATTTCTATTTTTGCTTGAAAGTATCTGGCGGATGCCTGCTACTTTCAGTATGATGTGGGATAATCCCACAATCCCACAGCTATGATACATACACCTTTTTAATCTCGTGTTCAAGCTGTTTTAATAATTCTTTCGTAGTGACATGTTCGTTTGTTTCACCTTGCTTATACGCATTAAGGAGAATTTTCAGAAATTCGTCCTGGATCTTCTTTGTCTCTTTCATTCTGAAAAATTTCCTTTCTTCAAATTTTTACAAAATTAAACAGCAAGATATGACAATTATACTAACATCAAATCAAAGTTGCAATAGTTTACTAGACAAGAATCGTGTTCGATTTCGCATTTTGCGCTATAATCGTAAGGAACGTGTTGCTATAAACGACAAAGGAGCGGACTTCTCATGCCTTCCCATATTTTCGATAAACAATTAGTGCTTCATTGTTCAGAACAAGTGATAAACATGCTTTCCCCTGAAACAGAGGAACAACGTGAATGGATGAAAAAAGGGTTTCTTTTATATAGACAAGGAAACGTGTTTAATGTCAAGCAAGAAGGAATATTTATTACGGCGGCAGTTGAGGACGTAAAGCGCGCATATGTCAAGCTTGATTTGGAATATTTCCAGCTGTCAAGCTGCTCCTGTTCTAATGAGTTTCCATGCCGTCATCTCATTGCTGTTTTTTTATATATTTATGCATTAACAGACGATCTCGGTGACTTTTTTAACAAGTGGAAAGAAAAACCGAATAAAAAGCTGGCCGTGTTGAAGGAGGAAGGCTTGATTCAAAAAGGAATGAAGCCGAGTGAACAACCGGCCGACGATTGGGCGGAGCTTTTTAAAGGCGAACTGGACAATGTTGAAACACTCTTCGGTACACAAAGAATTTACGCGATTTGGTATAAAGTGTATCCTCTTTTGAAAAAGAAGGAGCCTAAAAACCGAGGGTTAAAACCTCTCTACCATATCATGCTGGCAAGTAGTCTGCTTGTTGAAATTTGCCGCTTTTGCCATCAAAACGAAACAAATACAAATTCGCCAGCTCTTTTCCAATACGCTGCTCAAGTGATAGAAGAATTGCAGCTTGAGATCATTGAACATGTAAAGCAAATCAAAACAACGCCTTTACCTTTTTCCGCTGACCCCATTTTACATGACATGAGGGATCACATCCGCGAGCTTTTGTTTTGCGGCAAAGCTTTTCTCTATGAGCGAGTCGTTATTTACCGGATCATCTGGGAGTATTTACTGAACCGAAAAAAGTGGATGGAAGAAGAGCGGACGATTCTTGAACATCGAAAAGATGATGAAATGAAAAAAGGCGGTTTGTTCATTCTTGAATGCGAACTCGCTATTTTCCATTTTGATTTTTTGGACAAAAACGATGACCGCATCATCCATTATTTGAACGAAACTGAGCTTCCACTTTTGCCGTTATTGTTTGATTGGATTATATCGATGAATAAAAGAAAAGAATTTAAACGGTTCCGAAAATGGGTTCCGGTAATTCTTGATCAAGCCAATTTGTATATTCAAGTAGAATATTTTTACGATCGACAAGAAACGATATATTATTTATTAAATGAGTTTGAACATTACCGTGCTCAAGTTGGGGATGACGAGACGTTCGAACACGCTTGCCGAAAGCTTCTTCCGTACAGCTATGCAGTTTATCATGAATATTTAATAGAAAAAGGCCTGTTTCATACATGGGCGGAGCTTCAGCTTTCGATCGGTTTCTCTCTAGATGATGTAGAGAGCCGACTTCTTACTGTCATTGAAAAAAAAGCACCCGGTGTGCTGCTTCCCCTATTGCATCAAGAAATTGCCGGCAAAATCGCCGCCAAAAACCGATCAAGCTACAAAGACGCTGTGAAATATTTAAAAAGGCTGAAACGCGTTTATAAAAAAACGGGCGATTTGGACACTTGGGAACACTATTTTCAGCATATTACGAGCGAGTATAAACGCCTTCGCGCTTTTCAAGAAGAGCTCGTAAAAGGAAAATTGATGTAATGCACAGCTTAAAGATCAAAAGTATTCAACAGAAAAGGAAGTGGGGACATGTTCACCACAACTAGTCTTGTGATTTGCGCCGAGAAAATCGGAGATCATCAATACAGCATTTGGTGTACAGATGAAGTTGGCACCTTTCTTTCGCTTAAGGAATGGCAGCAATATGCATTTATTTGGCATACTTCTTCCTTTTACGGCACCGATTTGCGTGTATCAGACAATTGTATTCTGCTTTCGCCGTGGCAGGCGGTCGAATTTTTTGCCAAACAACCGGTCAACTCTTTGCTCAATATTTCCTTTTCTAGCGATCTTGCCCAGACACTGGAAGCGGCTGAAATAATTTTTCAGCTTGTTCAGACCGGTAACTTCATGCCTGACTATTCATCTTGGCAAAAAGGAAAGCTGGGCTGGAAGCCGAAGGATAAAACGGTTAAGGAAATTGATCTTCCATGGTTTTCCGCTGCCGTTTCTGACCTTTTGGAAAGAAGCGCAGGAGCGAAACGTGCTTGGGATCAGCTTGTCGAAACATATCCTTTGCTCACGTCATTTGAAGGGCATTTTCTTGATGAACAGGACTGGCTTGAGAAAATAGGCTGGCGATTAAACAATCGGCCGTTTCAAATCGGCTTCCGTCTAAATGAACCTGAACAGGATGGCGGCATTTGGAAGCTGGAAATGTTTTTGCGTGATCAAACAGACAAAAATTCTTTGCTTTTATACAAAGGGAAAAGCTCGCTGCCGACTAAATGGCGGAAATATACGGACACAATTGAGCGTGAACAGCAGCGCCTTACTGCAATCGTCCCATGGCTTGCATTTGAAAATGGAGAAGCTCTATTAAGCGAACAGGAGGCGTGGCGTTTTTTATTTGAAGCAAGCGAAACATTCATCAAATCAGGCATCGAGATTCTTTTGCCATCCTGGTGGCAGGCGGTGAAGCAATCGAGCTTGGCATTGAAAGCGCATGTGAATACCGTCCCGAAAGGAAGATCGTTTGTCGGGATGAATTCCCTCATCGACTTTAATTGGCGGATCGCAACAAACGGCGTGGAGCTGACCGAAGAAGAATTTGAACAGCTGGTTGAGCAAAAACGGCGGCTCGTCAACATACGCGGAAAATGGATCATGCTTGATCCGTCAATGATCGAACAGATGAAAAAAATGCTGAAGCGTGCAGAAAAAGAGGGCCTCCACATTTTTGATATTTTAGAGCAGGAATTTGGGCGAAATCGCGAAGAGGGGGACGAGCTAGAGCGCCCATTTGCTGGGATCGAAATCAAATTAAACAGCACATTAAAAAAAATGGTGAAGCAGCTGGGGGAGCTTTCGGAAATCCCTTCCGTAAGCATGCCGAAGCATTTCGCCGGCACCCTCAGACCTTATCAAAAACAAGGCGTGGATTGGCTGTTGTTTTTACGCCGCTTCGGTTTTGGCGCATGTTTGGCAGACGATATGGGGCTCGGGAAAACAGTGCAGATGATTGCTTATTTTCAATATGTGAAGGAACGGGAGAAGCCGGAAACGCCCGCACTGATCATCGTGCCGACGTCCGTGCTCGGCAATTGGCAAAAGGAAATAGAAAAATTCGCGCCTCAATTAAACGTTTATTTACATTACGGCCAAAACCGGAAAAAAGGCGAAGCATTTCAAAAAAAGGTTTTGGGCTCCGATATTGTTTTGACGTCATACGGCTTGAGCCACGTAGATTTTGACGAACTTTCTTCCGTTCATTGGTCCAGCCTCTGCATCGATGAAGCGCAAAATATTAAAAACGCCCATACGAAACAATCGCGATCTATCCGGAAATTGAACAGCCATCAGCGCATTGCGCTGACAGGAACGCCGATTGAAAACCGTTTGACGGAGCTTTGGGCCATTTTTGATTTTATCAATAAAGGTCTTTTAGGAAGCCTTCACCAATTTCAGAAGCAATATGTGCTTCCGATCGAAAAAGGGGAAAAACCGGACAAAATTCAAAAACTGCGCAGCATGATCAGGCCGTTTCTGCTTCGAAGAACAAAACGCGATGAGCATGTCGCACTGAATTTACCGGAAAAACAAGAACAAAAGGAGTACGTGCCGCTCACCGTCGAGCAGGCATCATTATATGAACAGCTTGTCAAAGACACATTTGAGGAAGTTATGAAAGCGGACGGCTTCGAGCGGAAAGCACTCATTTTAAAAATGCTGGGCAAGCTGAAACAAATTTGCAATCACCCCGCTCTTTATTTGAAGGAAGAGGCTGTTTCTACTCTTCAAGGCCGGTCTCATAAAATTGATAAGCTGCTTGAATTAGTTGAAGCTATTTTGAATCAAGACGAAAGCTGTTTAATTTTTACCCAGTACATTCAAATGGGGAAAATGCTGAAAAACTTGCTTGAAAAAACATTTAAAATAGACGTTTTATTTTTGCACGGAGGCTTATCCAAAACAGAACGAGACAAACTTGTCGAGACGTTTCAAAATGGAGGCAGCCGCTTGTTTATTTTGTCGCTGAAAGCTGGAGGCACAGGATTAAATTTGACAGCCGCCAACCACGTCATCCATTTTGACCGTTGGTGGAACCCGGCCGTTGAAAACCAGGCAACCGACCGCGCCTACCGCATCGGCCAAAAGCGGTTTGTCCACGTGCATAAACTGATTACCACCGGCACAATTGAAGAGAAAATCGACGACATGATCGAGAAAAAACAAGCATTAAACGAAGAATTGATCCAAAGCGACAACTGGATCACCGAACTTTCAACAGAAGAATTGAAGGACTTAATTGCACTCAGAAATGAAGAAAGACGATAAAGCGTGTCTGCATCGATCGAAAACGACTGAGGAATGAAAAAAGAGATAAAGTGTTAAAATGTAAAGCTTTTTAAAAAGTGACTATGTCTACTTTAGCGACTTCTTTTATCAAAGTTTGAAAGCAAAGGGATTATTCCATTCTTAAGCTGTTAAAAAAGGAGGGAATCTTCTTGGCAAAAAAAGATTCTAAAACGGAAACACACGCCCCGGAATGGGAAAAACTTTATGAAGAATTAATAAAAGCTGCAAATAAATAAGAACTCTTTTAACCACTCTTTTTGGGAGTGAGCAGCGGAGTCTATACACCACAAAAAAAGATCTTGGAGTCTTATCAATTTTAATGAGGCTGAGGCAAAGACCGGAAGCTGGAAGCAGTCTCGACGAAACAGCATAAATACATTAAAAGGAAGCCAAGAATGGAGCGGTTGAAGCTTTTATAAAATGAAGCATCATTTTCATCTCTAAAAAATTTGAACAAAATGTATCAAAACGTCATTTCTAAAAAACGGCTGTTGCCTTTCATTAGCTGATAATTCCTTTCCTCTCAACAAAACAGCCAGCCTCAAAAAAACGGCTGGCCAAAGGTTGAGGGAGCTTTTAGGGGATGCCTTGTGATTTTTTCTTTTCACTGGAAGGAAAAAAGCGGACGACTTAGCTAACGGAAGTCCATTTTCGATTTGAGTCAAAAGGTGGACTTTTCTTCTCATAAGATTGATTTTCGTTTCTTCTGCGGAATCAAAAGCAAACTTACTTTACATCAAACATGCCTTATTTTGCTGAAGACGAAAAGGATTGTTTTTCCTCTAAAGTCAGACTTACTATGCCTCAGACTGTTCAGGTGCGGATTCCGGATCGAAAAGCTCTCTTGCCCGCATTCTTTGCGGCGGAGTGCCCATAAATCGAACGGAATCCGCAACAACTTCTGTTACGTACACTTTTTTGCCCTCGCTGTTTTCATAGTTGCGCGTTTGAATTCTTCCGATTACGCCAACGATCGATCCTTTCCGGCAGTAATTTGCAGTATTTTCAGCTGTTCGTCTCCAAAGTGTACAATGAACAAAATCTGTGTCGATTTCCCCTGCCGCATTGCGAAAGTTGCGGCTCACAGCCAGCGTAATATTGGCAACAGGAGCCCCTTCACTTGTATAGCGGATTTCAGGATCTTTCGTTAATCGACCGACGAGCGTCACATGGTTGATCACATCATCCCTCCCTTCTCGTAATGTGCACCCTTATTGTAGCTGAAGTTAAAAAAATAGAAAAATGTCTATTTTTAGATTTTTCCGCCTTTAACGACGTTGATTTTCTCATTTTCCTATAGCTATTTTTCGAAAATAAACAACGATTTATTAATTTTCGCGATTTTTCATATTTTTTGTCGCAATGAAGGAAAAATGATTCGACCCATAGATGTGTATGTTCTGCAAGAGCTTTGAGAAGATTGGAGAAGATTTCATTTGCTCATCGATGATTTCTTCTTTATAGCGAAGAGTTGTGTGGTCGTATGTAAACAATTGAACATAAAACTGCTTTTCTTGCATCCCAAACATTACCCGCAATATTGACAATTTATCCTCCATTTGAAAATATACATCAATTACCGCATCGCTCGGGATTTGAAAATAATGATAGCTAAGCTCATTTTCGGAAAAATCGCCAATCCTCAACATCATGAATTCCTTATTTCTAGTTCTATTTTCATGACCGCGGATAATATGAATTTTTTTGAGTTTATATTTCGTCATCAAATCCCCCCTTAGGCCTTTTTAAAAAAGTATAATCGTTAATGTAAAAATTATCTATATTTACGAAATATTTGTAATATATGTATTTTAGTTCATTTTTCCTATAAATTGTCGAAAATTCTCCTTATCTCTTGTTTTTTCTTCATTTTTTAATTTTGTTCTAATACTGAACGTTTATTTTATTGATCTTATTACGATCTGACGATGCCTTCTTTTTCCTTTACCATATTTTTAATGGTATGGAAAAGTTGGTGGAATCGTGAACGCACAACAAAAATTTCAAATGAATATGAAATTTTTCCGAAAAGAAAAAGGATGGACTCAGAAACAGCTGGCCGAAAAATTGAATATGACAAGATCAGTAATCAGCAAATTGGAAACTGGAGTGCAGCAGCCTAGTCTGGAGCAGCTTGTTTCGATTAGTGAAGCACTCGAAATCAGCATTGATCATCTAGTTGGTCAAGGCGGTACCCCGAGCATGTTGGCAGAAGTGCTTGAACCGTATCGGTCAGAAAAACATTTGGAGGAAGTCATTGACTTTTTAATAAAACATCCCAATTTATACGATGCGATTAAAAAATTAGCGAAAACAAATCATAATCAACAGCAATTATCCCAGTATGTTGCTACGATGATTCATGAACTGTTGAAAATAGAGTAAAGGCTGACTTTTGTCAAGCCTTTTTTATTTTATGTTATAATAAAGCATAAACTCTAGTTGGGGGCCTTGAACCATGAAAACCTTTAAGCTTGTCGAATTGAAAGTTGAGAGGAAAGATCAGGAAAACCGCATCGAAAATTTACCTCTTGCTGATGGGCTGATCATTAATAAAGAGGACGGCGAAAATTCGTGGTTAATTGAGGCGCTTCTTTCTAAACAGTTTCGTCCTTATTTTGAACACCATTTGCAAAATAATGATGAACTCAAGCTTTTAGCCACGATTACTAAAAAAAATAATAGACCCGCTCATATCATTGCAAAAATTCGTTCGATCACTATGTTAAAGGATTATATTTCTGTCCTTTTTGACGGCAGAATCTATAATAACCGAACTTCCAAGCAGGAAGCAGAAATGGTCCTCAGAGAATTAATTTCAAAAGGTCTATCTGGACAAGAGCTGCTGGAGGCATTTAGTAAAGCAATCAATAAAATCAATGATCCGAAAGCAAAATCCCGATTTAAAAAAAATTGAATAGTCCTCCATGAAAAAGGATAGTCATGCGTATTTTAATGTGAAAGCCAACAAAAATCCTGGCCAGATTTGCCTAGATGAAACCGCAGATGCTCCACATATAATCAATTTTAACTTAAATCAGTTATGAGACACCTCATTTAACTCCTAAAAATAAAATAGAAGGCACGAACGGCCTTCTTCAATTATTGATTTTCTTGTTCTTCGTTGTTTTCGTCGTTATTATCGTTAGTAGTATCATCTTGATTGTTATCGGCGCCTTCTTCATCATCTGGTGGCAATTCTTCATCTAATGTATTCCCGTTATTGTCTTCATCTGTTGGACCTAGATTTTCTTCTGTATCGTCATTATTGTCCGGAGGGACCTCATCATTCGTATTGCACCCTGTTACCACCATAAACGCCATTAGCAAGCTAAACAACATGTACATCCATTTCTTTTTCATATGATTGCTCCTTTCCTATTGTTATACGTTCTTAACATGCCCAAGTATTTTTAACACATTCAACAAATTTTTCTAAAATACAGATTAATTTTTCAACCTTCAGTATATGATGACATAGATTGAAGAAAGGATAAGAAGGAATATTCGTAAAAGAACGATTTCGAAAATAAACTTTTGCAATCCAACATTTTCATATCCAAATGTAAAAAAGAAGAGAAAACACCTCAGAAGGGCTCATAATCGGGGAAAAACAAACGAAAGCCATATTTTCAACATCAGAAGAAATAAAAAATGAAGATATAGAGATGAATACACCGTACTGGAGCACATCGAAAATTTTGGGAGAGAATACAGAAAGAAGATCTTTTAAGATGCAAGTACATTCAAAACGAGGTCAATACAACAGCCTCCTTGAAAATTTTTGAAAAAAGCGGCTGTCTAATTTGCTTTTTAATAAAAAACAGATGCCATTATAAGGCACCCGTTTATTTCACAGCAAACGTTAATTCAGCTTCACAAGCGATTTCGTCATCAACCTTTGCAATTCCTTTTGCTTTTCCGATCGGACCCCGCTGTACGATCATTTCCACTTCCAGTTTTAGTTGGTCCCCGGGGCGTACTTGTCTTTTAAAACGGCATTTATCAATGCCAGCAAAAAGAGGGAGCTTCCCTTTATATTCTTCTTTTTTCATCATGGCAACTCCGCCTACTTGAGCCAGTGCTTCAACGATCAAAACGCCTGGCATAACCGGATAATCCGGATAATGTCCGTTAAAAAACGGTTCGTTAATTGTGACATTTTTGATGCCGACCGCCCGCTTGCCTTCCTCTAATTCAACAACTCGATCGACTAGCAAAAACGGATATCGATGTGGTATGATCTCTTTTATTTGCTGAATATCCAACATGAAGATGCCTCCTTAAGGATTAAAACGATAGTCTGTTTCCGCAGCTTTTTATGGCTCTAATGAACGAATTATGCCCCATTTTTTCGTCTCCCGAGCTCCGGCATCTGAGCAATACATCAGCTCGTTTCTTAGAACCAATCTTGCAGAATATCTTAACAAGGAGGAAAATTCCCCCAGCCTTTCATCAAGTATATTAGAATTACGCGTCCTTTTCAACAAGATCTATGATGTGCTGCCATGTAGACGGTTTAAGTGCATCTAGTGGACGTCCGTCCCCCAACACTCCATATCCGATCATCGCACCGATTGCCATGCTGATGACCATTCCAAAAACAAGTAAAATGAGACGAAGCCAAATTGGAATAAGCCGGACTCGTGTGCGCGTTTTTCTCTTGACTCCGTCCTCTTTTTTCGCTTTTTTCCGTTCTTCCCTTGTTAAAATATCAACTTTTTCCTGAGCAGCCATCATAAAAACTCCCTTAAAAAAATAACAAGTTTTAAAAAGCTGCTACAGCAGCTTCTTTTAAGGTCAAAGATCAAAAAGACCTATTTCTATATTCACGCCAACACCCGTTTAAGGCTAAAGGTAAAACTTGTTAAATTGCATTTTTGCCGATTTTCAACTGTTCAACACAATTGCAGAAATCGCCCTATTACCTCACCGTGTTGATTAGTCCAAGCATTTGATCGCCGATCGTGATTGACCGAGCATTTAGTTGGTAGGAGCGTTGTGCGATCATTAAGTCTGTAATTTCTTGAGTCAGGTCGACATTTGAGCTTTCCAGAGCCCCTTGCCGCATGCCGATTTCCGTCCGCAAATCCCCTTCCAAATTCGTCAGCACATCTGTGATGGGCACGTTTCCTAATTGCTGTAAGCCATATATATTATTACCGAGTGAAATCATCATGCTCGGACGGTCTACTCTGACAACTCCAAGATTAACCGTTTGCGGCAGTTCTCCTTCATTCCGTGACGCTGCTGTAAGCGTCCCGTTTGCAGAAATGACAATATCGCGAATATCTCCGTCCAAGTAAATCGGGTTTTGATTTTCATCAAGTACTCGGTAGCCGTCTTTCGTCACAAGCATAAGGCGGTTCGTACCATCGTTTGCAGGAGATAAATAAAGAGCACCGTCTCTTGTATACCGGACCTCGCCGTCTACTTCCACTTGTAAAAACTGATCCTTGTGTAAAAGCGCAACATCTAGCTCTCTGCCTGTCGTTTTAATAGCGCCTTGATGAAAGACAAGCTGTTTATCCAGTCTGGCGCCGACGCCAAGACGAAGGCCGTAATCAGTCAATCTGCCTGTTTCTTTTTGAAGATCCGGCTGATTGTTCAGCTCTTGTCTCATCAATTCGTGAAAGGTTGTGCTCATTTTTTTATAACCGTTTGTATCGATATTCGCTAAGTTATGACCGATTGCATCCAATTGCTGCTGTAACTGATTCAACGTATTAGTCGCTGTAATCATTGAGCGGAGCATTTACAACACCTCTTTGTCAGCCGATGCGGCCGATTTCATTGACTGCTTTGTCCATGCTTCTGTCATATGCTTGCAGCACCTTCTGATTTGCTTCAAAAGAACGATAGGCTGTCAGCATATCCGTATAAGCCCTTGCAACATCAACGTTGGAACGTTCAATATATCCTTGGCGCAACACATATTGCACATTGCCGTTTCCAATTGCACTTGGCAGCTCTGTTCCGTCAGCCGTTCGAAACAAGCCGTTCCCTTCATTGACAAGATTGCGGACATCATCTTCAAACCGAATGTCGATCGTTTGACCTGTGTATTGTCCGTTTTCCAGAACTTCTCCTTCAGGCGTAATAGTAAAATCGTTTCCTTCAATAATAATCGGCGTTCCGGCTACAGACAGGACAGGGTTTCCTGCCATTGTCAGGCGGCCTTGCTCATCAATCGTAAAGTGGCCGTTTCTCGTATATTTCACTTCACCATTTCCTGTTTCAACAGCAAAAAAGAGAGTGCCTTTTAAATTCGTTTCTTCATGAATTGGAACCGCTTCTTCCACTAAAGCTACATCAGTCGGCAAATCAGTTGCACGGATATCCCCTTGGGTAAATAGTGGAATCAATTCTTGCATATAAACGCCTGTATTGACAGATCCAACTTCCGAAATATTTGTCACACCGTTTTTTGTTTCAATTCTTGACAAAAGCATTTCCGGAAAAGCCCGTATTGCAGCCCGGTCAGATTTATATCCCGGCGTGTTAGCGTTGGCTATATTGTTTGAAAGCATTTCCGCATGGCGCTGCTGTGTGAGCATTCCTGCTGCAGCTGTATAGAATCCTCGAAGCATGATTTTTCACCCCATCCAACAAATCCGACATGTTCTCCTAATTTTATATTATAAAGGACTTTTCGATGATTCTCATTACAATTTTTTTATTATCTTATAGGTAAAAGATCACAATTTTCTGATAGGTCTTTTATCTTCCATCTCCTTTCCAAACTGTTCATAAAGAAAAATATCATTTGGATGTTGGGAGCTGAATGGGTATGTAAAAGCAGAATTGGTCTTTCAGATTTGAAAGTAAAAAAATCGGCGTAAAAGCCGATTTCTAAAAAACTGATTGCTACGATTTTGTTATATAAACTTTCTTTTTGGCAGTTTGTCCATGTTTTCAAGCATGATTCCTGTTCCGACAGCAACGCAGTGCAGCGGATCATCCGCTATGGTAACCGGAACCTTCAGCTCTTCAGACAAGAGCAGATCAAGCCCATGCAGGAGTGCTCCGCCGCCTGTTAAAATAACACCGCGGTCAATTATGTCTGCAGACAGCTCAGGAGGTGTGCGCTCCAACACATTTTTAGCTGCTTGAATAATGGCTTCGACAGGTTCTTTTAATGCTTGCTCGATTTCTTTCGACCTAATAGTGATCGTCCGAGGCAGTCCTGTGACCATATCACGACCCCGAATATCGATTTCTTCGTCGCGTGCACCTGGAAATACTGTTGCCGCTTTCACTTTAATATCTTCTGCAGTTCGTTCACCGATCAGAAGCTTATACTCCCGTTTAATATAATTTAAAATTTCAAGATCAAATTTGTCTCCAGCCACTTTCAAGGACGAGGCGGTAACGATATCACCCATGGATAGTACAGCTATGTCCGTCGTCCCGCCGCCAATATCCACCACCATGTTTCCACTCGGCTGGAAAATCTCCATCCCAGCGCCAATTGCAGCTACTTTTGGTTCTTCCTCTAAAAAGACTTGCTTGCCGCCGCATTTTTCAGCTGCCTCTCGGATCGCTTTCCGCTCCACTGAAGTAATGTTTGTCGGGCAGCAAATTAAAATCCGCGGCTTTGATATAATGCCTTTGACATTTAACTTATTCAAAAAATGTTTGAGCATTGTTTCTGTAATATCAAAATCTGCGATGACACCATCCTTCAGCGGGCGTATGGCAACAATATTGCCAGGTGTACGGCCGACCATACGTCTCGCTTCCTCGCCAACCGCTAACACCTTTCCGTTGTTGCGGTCAAGCGCCACAACAGAAGGCTCATTTAACACAATGCCTCTGCCCTTTACATGAATCAGCACATTTGCTGTTCCTAGGTCTATTCCTACATCTTTTGAAAACATATTACTATGATCCTCCCTTGCCAATCATCATCTCTCCAACTAATATCCTAATTTCTTATTGTATCATATAATTGCATAAAAAGTATGATTTTGTAAAAAAAGACAAGATTTTCGGAGAGTTTTGTCGGTTGGCGTCGAGAATCATCATCGTTTTATCGGTTCTTTTTGCTGTTCTTCTTTTTTATATTTTAATTTTGTTGCTTCTCCGCCACGAAGATGGCGAATCGATTTATGATAATCTAGTATTTTCTTTACTTCGTTTGCTAAATCAGGATTTATCTCCGGCAGCCTTTCCGTTAAATCTTTATGGACGGTACTCTTGGAAACGCCAAACTCTTTCGCGATTACACGAACAGTTTTTTTCGTCTCCACGATATACTTTCCAATCTTGATTGTGCGTTCTTTGATGTAATCGTGCACACCACTCGACCTCCCTAATGTGGATGTGAGAAGTGTGAAATGAGATTCGCATGCACAGTGTATACAGCTATATACATGATGTAGAATCTAAAGTTGCCATTTTTGCTGTATTGATCATCTATCTCCACGATCCCTCACCTCAAACACTCTCTTGTTAGGTTTGTAACATTTTATTAGCTTGGGTGAAGATATATTCTTGAAAAGTCAAGAAGGACAAGGGATTTATGAAAATTTATTTTCCACTTAAAGTCGAGGGCATGTTTCGACACTTTTCATTTATTAGTTTTTCGACGATATGCGCCAATCATTTTCCGGGAAATATGTATAATTCCAGTGAAGAAAGAAAACGGGGCTGTCCAGAAAGTCAAAATCCATTGAAAACGAAACATCATAAGCATTGATATATCAACGTTCTAAAACATTAAAGGGGCGTCTATAAGCCGGAAAATCGACTTATTAGACAGCCCCGTCGAAAAATAGGAAATGGTTCTATAATCTATAAAGCAAAGTATCGATTCTTATGGCAAAACAGGAAAAACTTTATCTTAGCTCCTTTGGTAATATGGAAAGGTTCTCCCTTGCTTGTTAAGTTCCGAAATTATCTGGCTTTCTCAAGCTTTTATTAGTGCAAAATACCAAAACACATTAAATTGTTCCCGTTTTGTTCATTCTTATCGGGCCGCATTCTATAAGATTCCGCGCAATCATCACACATTTCATATTTAACGCTGTGATGCAGTACGTTCTCTTTCCAAACTTCTGTTTATTCATCATATATGCCAGCTCCGACTGAAATTTGGCGTATGATGCGCATCTGCTCAAAATAAAGCTTTTGAGCCTCTTGAACGGAAACCGGCTGAAAGCGAATCTTTGCCCCTGGCACTGCTTGAGCAACGTACATCAAATCCACTGTAATAACTGTTCCGATTCTCGTATATCCGCCCGTTGTTTGCCGATCAGCCATTAAAATGATCGGCTGTCCGTCAGCAGGTATTTGAATTCCGCCAAGGGGAGCTGCTTCCGACAAAATGTCGGCAGGCTTTCTATGAGAAATTTTCGGCCCTTTCAGCCGATAGCCCATTCTGTCCGATTGCGGTGTGACTTCATATACAGAAGAAAAAAAAGTGTCGATTCCTTCTTTTGTAAACGCCTCTTCATGTGGACCCGGGACAATGCGAATGGTCATGTGCTTTTCGTATTTCGGGATAAGGGAAGGGGATAACATTCGGCCAATCGTACTTGTTTTTACAGCATCCGAACCCATGATTACATCCCCTTTTTGAAGGGCTCTTCCATTTAATCCTCCTATTCCCGCTTTTAAGTACGTTGATTTACTCCCCATGACCTTAGGGACGTTAATTCCGCCTGCGATTGCGATATAGGCTCTCGCTCCGCTTTTCAAGCCGGTAAAAGAAAGCTGATCTCCCTTTTTCAGCAGCACGCTTTTCCATAACGGAGCGTCTTTCCCATTGATTTTTGCCGCTAGATCGCCTCCGCATATCGCAATCACAATATCACGGACGGCCCTTAAGGAAGGACCTGCGATTGTTGCCTCCAGCACCGCTTCATCTTTTCGGTTGCCGACTAAAAGATTTGCGATTTGCATGGAAAACGAATCCATAGCGCCGGCAACAACAACTCCGTATTGCTGATAGCCCGTTCTTCCTAAATCTTGAACAGTCGTTAACAAACCAGGCTTTTCAACTAACAATATTTCTTTCATCTTTTTTCGCTCCCGGATTGACAATACGAATATTTTCTTCTTCCAGTCTGCTTTTTAAAGCTTCAGCGAATGCTAATGCCTTTGGACCGTCGCCATGGATGCAGATTGTATCAGCTTGAATGGGGATGTCTTGCCCGTTTATTGCCGCTACTTTTCCCTCCTTCACCATACGGAGAACTCTTTCTACCGCTTCCTCTGGATCGTGTATGATTGCATTTTTTTCTGATCTTGAAGTTAATGTTCCGTCAGGCAGATACGTTCTGTCGGCAAAGACTTCATGCGCGACCGTAAGCCCGATCTTTTCCCCCGCACGGCAAAGGATGCCTCCTGAGAGTCCATATAGGATAAGCGACTCGTCAACATCTTTTACTGCTTGAGCAATCGCCTCCGCTAACGCCTTGTCTTTTTCAGCCATATTGTATAGAGCACCGTGGGGCTTCACATGGTTCAGCTTCATCCCTTTTGATGCCGCCACAGCCTGCAAAGCTCCAATTTGATAAACGACCATATTGTAGACTTCCTCAGGAGATACTTTCAATTCCCTTCGTCCGAATCCGGCTAAATCGTTCAACCCTGGATGAGCGCCTATCGCCACATCAAACTTTTTCGCAAGCTCTACAGTCCGCATCATGACATTATGGTCGCCGGCATGAAATCCACAAGCAATGTTGGCTGAAGAAATACAGCGAAGCAGCTCTTCATCATTGCCAATTTTAAAATGGCCGAAGCTTTCCCCTAAATCGCTGTTTAAGTCAACAGATATCATGTTTCTGCCGCCTCCTTTTTATATTTGGCCACTTTATATGAACCCTTTAGCACCTGCTGTTCAATTTTTTCATATTCTCTTTCCGTAATGGGGACAAATCGGATGTAATCACCGGCTTTTAGCAATATTGGATCTTGTTTCTGCGGATCATACAATTTGACAGGCGTTCTCCCGATGATTTGCCAGCCTCCCGGTGTTTCCAAAGGATAAATCCCTGTTTGCTCCCCGGCAATTCCGATTGAACCGGCAGGAATTCTAGATCTGGGTGTCTTTTTCCTCGGCGCCGCAATCCTTTTGTCCATCCCGCCTAAATATGGAAACCCTGGAACAAACCCAATCATATAAATCAAATAATCGGAGGATGAATGAATCTTCACTACTTCTTCTACCGACAATCCATTCGTTTCAGCAACAAACTGAATATCTGGTCCTGCCTCCTTGCCATATAATGTCGGGATTTCAATGACTATTGGATCCGGCACTGGCATGCTTTCTATCTTTTCTCCAATTTTTAAAAGCTTTTGAGAAAGTTCATCGTACGAAATAATATTTGGTCGATAAAAAACAGCAAGGGTGGTGTAAGCAGGAACCCATTCGACTATTCCTTCAATGCAGCTTTGTTCCAGCCAATATACATATTGGCGGATTTGTTGATAAATTGCTTCGGAAATCTCCGTGCCGAATTGAATGATGATTCCTGTATCACCAAGCGGTTGAATCGAAAATTCCACCGTTTCCACCCTCCTTTTGAAAAAGTGCTTTTACGCAGCAAGATACTTACTTTTGCTGCTTCTGTGTAAAGCTTGTCAATCCGGCCAAAACGGCTGCTGCGGATGTTTTTTTCAGCACTGGTGGATTGCTGCTGTTAAGCAAGTTTTCCAGTCCACATAAATCGTTAATCGAAGCGTTCGTATCAAAAAGAAATCGACATAAAAAAGCCCCTATCACTCAATGGAAGCAAACATGTATTTAATACTCAGGTACGCAATTAAAATATACATACTCGCAGATGGCAGATCTGATTGAATTTCTTTCGCTGCACAAACTGCCAGAAAACAGGATCGCCCATAATCATGCAGCGAACAATTTTCCGCAGGAAAACTCAACATCAGTCTATAGATTCAAACAAATTTAAACAGTCGAACAATCATGTTGTGAACTACTCGTAATTGAAATGACGAGCTTCCTGTTCTACGCAACGAACTGTTGTCCGTTAAACGTAT
>ERZ1673778.35-NODE-35-length-44601-cov-20.179612_pt1 | contig 44601 bp, 42 predicted proteins | sample MGYA00580137_ERZ1673778 | MGnify/ENA primary metagenome ERZ1673778 (study PRJEB41219, sample SAMN04549619) | soil metagenome | isolation source: soil | place: USA: Wyoming, Fireholl Drive Yellowstone National Park | collected 2009-07-28 ...
CGAAAGGAGAGAATGGATAACTTAAATATTATCAATTTGTGTCTTGACAAAGGGGGCATTACAAAATGATGTTAGACTAAAAAGTAGACACAGATTATTATAGTAATAATAGACTGAAAAATGAGGTGTCTACATGACAAAAAAACAAAGGCGGTACGAGGAAGACTTTAAGCGTCAAACTGTTCGTTATATTTTGGAGGAAGCGAAATCCGTTGCACAAGTGGCTCGTGAGCTCAAAATTAACGAAAATACTCTTCACGGCTGGATGAAAAAATATAAGCAAGAACCTGAAATAACAGAAGCCCAAACGTTTCGATCCGAAGACCACGAAGTTCGTGAACTGAAGAAACGTATTCGGGATCTGGAGGAGGAAAACTCCATCTTAAAAAAGGCGATGCACTTCTTCGCGAAAGACCATCGGTAAAATATTCATTTATCCATGAACCTCTTTTTTAACTTATCTAATCGTGACTAAATTCCCTAATTCCATACTATAATTGTCGAAAAATACGCCAAAAATCTAAAAAGGTTTATAATGGAATCAAAAGTTCCTCGATTTGTCCCTATAGAAAAATCCCCTCCATAATAGACAGATTAATGGGCTTTCTTTTTTCTGTCTACTATAAGGGGATCATATCAAATTGAGTGGCTCTTTTTATTATTTTAAATTATCGATAGCATATTGCGCTTCTTCAGGAGTAAATTTTTCCCCGTGTTCAGAAACCAGTTGTTCATAAATAGACGAATCAGACATACTCATCGTTTCTGCATAAGATTGCGCTTTTTTCAATGCGTTCTCTTTCCAATTCCATTCGATATTATCGATGGCATATTGAGCGGCTTCTGGCGGGAAACCTTCACCATATTCAGAAACTAACTGATCGTATATCGCCGCCTTTGACATATACATATTTTCAGCGTATGACGCCGCTTTTTGTAGTGCTGCTTTATATTCTCTTGGAATAGTATCTTCTTCTTTTACTTCAGTTTCCACATTTTCTTCAGTTGTTTCTTCTTTAACTGGCGTTTCTTTTTTCTCTTCAGACTTAGGAGTTGCAGTTGTGGTCGTCGCTTTTTCTTCACTTTTTTTCGCTTGATCGCTGTTTTCTTCTCCTCCACCTCCACTCGCTATCTCGAACGACAGATGTATATTTATCCCTTTCTCAACGTGCCGATCTGGCCAACAAATGGGGGGCAGACTATTTCATTTCCGTTCACATCAATGCTGGCGGCGGTACAGGGTTTGAAAGCTATATCTATAATGGAAGTGTCAGCTCAGCGACAATCGCATATCAAAACGTTATGAAAGCGATTGGTGGGGTGAAAGATCGCGGCAAAAAACGAGCCAACTATGCGGTACTTCGAGAAACGAAAATGCCGGCAATTTTGACAGAGAACTTGTTTATTGACAATTCAAGTGACGTAGCAAAACTCAAATCGGAGCAATTCCGAGAGACCTAAAGTTTGCCGCTCGCTTCCTTCAGATTCCGCGTCACCACAGACACCCTTGCGTTAATCTAACTGCTACTTCTGCCTTCGCAGCTCGGGACTTTCACCCTATAGATTACACCCATGCCGGGCGCACACAAAAAAACACTTACAGAGCGTAAGTGTTTAGCTGATTTCCTCAATTCTTTCAATTTCGTTTTCATATATACAAATACTACTGGATTTATCGGGCAACATAATAGATAAACTATCTTGTTCTTCCTCAAAATCTTCTTTGTCATTATAGGTGGCAAAGCCTTTGAATGATTCCGAGTCCTTTGTATAAACAATTACGACCTTACCGTCATACTCCCATAATTTCACGTTAGTCACCCCCTAATCTATTAGAGTTGGTACGATATGGGTACCTGATTTCGAATAATGTATTTTAAAACAATTGCTCGGGGTTTCAATACCAGTAGATAATGACACATGAACACCTATATCTCGATCAACTTGGATTATCTCTTTGTTTGTCCAATTTCCCTTATGGTCAAACTCAAGGATTCCCGTACCTGCAAACTTGTTTATTAGTTCCTGTGCTTCTTCTGCACTGATGGTTAGATAACTTGACCCAAACAGTCCTTTTGCTTTCATGGAGATTTTCATGCAATGGCTATTTTTTATGCTCGGTAGTCTTTATCTAACACCATGGATCTTTTATATACTTATCTTACCTAATTTTCACAAAAATTCTGTCGAATCCTGTCATAAAATCAAAAAAACAGAAGCACTTTCAGCTTCTGTCGTAAATGTATAATTAACGGCTAAGTGCCCGAAGCATAAATTGATTCACATCTTTCTCCGGTCCGATGAATTCGATGTTGGTGACGATGGCTTCGAAGTGTTTGCGGGCGAAGTCGATTTTGGCGGATTCTTCTGGGCGGAGTGCGCCTTCCTGTTCTATTTCTGTTGTTTCGAGAAGGCACAGTTAATCTTTCAAGATTTTATGGATTTCTTCTTCTGCCAGATCGAGCATATGTGCAATTTCCGTTATACTCATTCCTTTTGCCATCATTTTACGAATAAGCTCACGTTCTTTTTGCTTCATTCCTTGTTCCAATCCTTGCTTTAATCCTTCTTCCATCCCCGCGCGCCGTTCGCCGCGAATGTTGGAAAGCTGGTCGCGCAGCCATTTTAACCGCATTTCATACGCATAGCGATTTTCCGGACTGACGCTTAGTTTTTCCCATTCCTCCAGCGCTTCGCGGATTTCCTGCTCATTCATCGCCAACACCTCCAGTTCGTTTAAAATCCCTTCATCAACCTCTCTTTTCCGCACATCAACCGCCGACAACATCATTAACCACGGCCATTCCGAGGATCGTTTCATTTCTTTCCTGTATTTCTTCCATTTTACCATAAACTGTGACAAATCAATCGCGTGGAATTCAAGGTGCGCACTCCAAAGGAAATGTTCTTCGTCTTCCCGGATGTGGAATACAGTATGGAAACTGTCGGTTTCGTGTGGGAATAGCGGGTAATTGAGGATCGTGAGCATAATGGTCGGAGACAGTTCACTATATTCTTGGCCTTTGGAAAGAGAGGACGAAAACAGCCGGGCCCAATAATACAACACCCGTTCTGGCATATCATGCTGGTGCACAACCTGGATTTCAACATTGATCCGCTCGCCAAGGTCCGTAAACACAAGCACATCCAACCGGCTCATCTTGCCGTCTTCCGTCTCTTTCGGAAGTTCGGTATTTTCATATTGCACATCAACAATCCGGTCGCGGCCGGTACGGTTCAATAATCCGTTCAAAAACGCCATCGTAATCCGCTTTCGGCTCGGGTGGCCGAACAGTTGCTTGAACATAAAGTCCATTTTCAAATCGAGGTATTCTTTTGGCATAGGGGCTTTCATCCTTTCGAGGAATTTTTTGAGGAAATATAGAGGATTTGCTTTTATTAAAACGGAATGAAGAGGAAAAATCAAGATACTAAACAGAATTTTTCGATAAAAAAGAGAGCCGAGTGATTTTTAAGAATATTACAGGCTCTCTTTTTCTGATATTCTAATAATCTTCGACATACTTCGGGGCGTGCCAGGCACCGATTCAATCAAGATAAGATAGGAGATGAAAGCGGTGTTAATCGTAATTTCATAACACATCTAACACTCGTCTCGCCGCATCCCTTATTCCATCATAACTAACTCTTCCGTTACCAAAAAAAGGAGTGGAAAGCACCCAAACATCCCTTTCATTCTCTAACCAAACTTTATAAAGCTTGTACGACTCATTCCGAAAATGCCAGCTATTAATCATTTCAATCGTCGCAAAGTATTCCAGCAATTTTTTGGTAAGTTCTTGATCATACAATACAATAAGCTTTATATTTTGATGTTGAATGATTGTTTGTTGGATTAAAGAAAGCCTCCGGTTCGCTACTTCATTATAATAATCATTTACAGATTTCCAAATGGATTGATAAGGTTCAATGCTTTTCTTTGATTGTTTAGGTAACGGCATCATTTCCCCAAGAAAATGGTTGGAATCCTCACGGCCTAATCGTTTGGAATAAAAGATATAATCATTAATATGTTGAACATCCACATTTCCCCCTTCTAATTGCAAAAGAAATGCGGCCATATAACGCCAAACGTTAGGACCTGTAAATGACGATAGAGAGATGTTGTACAAATCTTCCCATACATGACGAAAATCCATTTGCAGACGAAACGTGGAGCGAATGCGTAAACTTTCTTCCAGCGTTTTCTTTTTATTCCTCCATATTTCCGCACCTCCTTCTTCAATGCCAAGAAACCAAACTGGGGCATTTATATTTCCATAACCGAGCCAATTATACAAGCAGGAGCGCACTAATTGTTCAAAATACGTTTGATCGCTTATCTCTTGCCAATCCGTTTCGTTGCCGCTATCATCCGAATGCGCTCTTTCCGTTTCTTCTTTCCCCGACATGGACATCATAGCGATCTCAACGACTTCCCTTAACTGTTCTTCTGAAAAATCTTTAATGCAGATACACCCTCTCGGATCAACTTGATAGCCCTTTTCCTTTATTATTTTACCATCCATATATTTTCCATTGACGTACCCGTTTCCGCTCGAATTCAACTGTGTGATCAATATTTTTCCTCTTTGCCGGCTTTCCGGATAAACGTAATTGATTCGGCCTTTGCTGATCGGTTTCTCTTGCAGCTGTGAAAACGAACGGAAAATCGATTTTTTATGTTCAAAGCTTAACATTTCGCCTCTCCCCTTTCGCTACATATCGTTTGCTGATTTCCTACATGAACCGCCAAATACCGAAACTCCCCGTGCTTTTCATTGTTTACAGTACAGTAATGATGCCATTGCATTTTATACATCCCTTTTAAGAAGATCGGATCTTCACGGTTTTCTTTCGTTCCACTCGAAGCATGTTCCAGCCATTTCAATTCCTCAGTTAATAGGTGATTTTCGTGAATGCGAAACTCACTGTCTACTGTATTCGATCGTACTGGCTCTAACCTATACAAATGGTCATTCGTTAACAAAACTGCTATTCCTTGGACATTCTCCTTCGCCGCAACGAGTTTTTACAATTTCTCCACTTGTTTAAGAAAATCTTAGCGTCCTTGGTCTTCAGCACCGTGATGTTTTAGTCGGACAATTTGGTCTTAATGGACAGCTTGGCAAGTCGATTCATTAAATATATGGCATATTGTGGCCCACCTTCTCGTTTTTCCACCCAAAGATCTGCTGTATACCCATGCAAATGCTTATTCTCTGTCACAAGAAACCTTTCTTGAAGATGAATTTTAAATGACTGTTTAAATGCCGCTTGCGCAGAAAAAATGGATATTTTTGTGATCATCTTTTCATTTCCTCGTGAATAGAAAACCCCATTTTCTACTCCCATTTTAGTTCATAAAAAGACACCTTTATAGTTAATGAACCGCTTGCGTAAACTTACATTTCGGATAGTTGCTACAGCCTTTGAAGCTTTGTCAGAAACGATGATCAATCTGTGAAGTGGTGCCATCGTGCTTAGGAATATATAAGTTGTGAAAACTTTTGTATTTTCTCGACGAAATCGTTTCTATCTTTTCAATACCTTTACATACTTTATATTCCCCATACGATCCCCCCACACGGTTTCTTTTGATTTAATCCATCTCACTAGCAAGACAAACAGACATAATAGAAGCAATGTATAAAAATAATCTCCACCTTTCCTACCGATCACATAAACGATCGTTTATCACTTCTTCTAGCTTTAATTCTAATTTTGATTATATCTACATTCAGAAAGAAGGCTGTCGAACCTTTTTAAGTTCGTGCGGAATGAATTCCTTTCGTTGTTGCCACTTTTGAATGCATTTATTTACTTTTACTATAACAAAAAAGATGTACCAAAATTGGTACACCCTATGTGTATAATTTGCTCATCTTGTCAATTTCCTTGCGAACCATCTCTACTAATGTATCTGGCTGTAATACTTTCGCTTCGCTTCCAAGTGTTAAAATCCATTTTACTAAACCATCACTTACCTTTGCTTTTGTTACTAGTACAAAATGTTCATCATCTGCTTTTTGAATATCGGCATCCAAACCAAATCTATCTATGATTAAATTAATCAAATTATTATGGAACTGGATCTTAATCCATTCTTCTTTACCCGAATACATATTAAAGGAACGATGGACATATTCGGTGGCATTGAATTCCATTTTTTTAAAACGCTTTTCCGTTACTTCAACATTTCTCATTCTGTCAAGTCGATAGTGTCGAAACTCTTTATATTTACAGTATTCACCAATTAAATAATAATAATCATTTTGCCATATAAGAGCATATGGACAAACTTCATACACTTCCCCTTCTCGTCGAAAAATAAATTGTTTGTCTACACTATATTTTCCATATTGAAAATGAATAACTCTTTGCTGGGAAACGGCTTTATGAATCTTATCAATATGTAGCTTGATTAAATTATAATCAAGGTTGCTGGACTGTTGAAAGATTAATGGGTCTGGCAAGGATTTTGCAATATGCCTACTTGTTAATTTTTTTAACTTTTGAATTAACGACTTCTTCTCAGTTTCGGTGATAAAACGTGCGGACAATACAGCATCAGTAAGCAATCGAAGCTGATATGTTTCAAAAAGTCTTGTTTGATGGCTGTAAAAAATTTTGCCGTATTTCCCTTGATTCTCAATCACTTCAAACCCTTCGTTATTTAGCACCTCTATATCCCTTTTTACAGCCCGGTGATCCACTTTATAGTCTGAGCCAAAGACAGCTGTTAACTTTTGAATCAATTCATTTATTGAAAGCTCATGGTCTTCGTCTGTTTCATAAAATAAAATATCCTTTAATTTTAATAACCGTTGTCCGCTAGAAATATTGGACATTATTTTCCCTCCAAGTTCATTGTTTATAACCTTATTTTACCAAAATAAATTAGTATTCAATTCAACACTCTTAATTTTTAATTAATTACTCAACTTTCGCAGTGAAAAATTTATGAATAATCCTTGATTTGATAGGTTTCTTTGGGTATCTCATATTCACTTGACACTGAAATGAAAAAATTCGTCTAAAAAACAAAAAGACACCTCTTTCTTTTGGTAAACTATTGGTGACCAAACCAAAAACCAAAGAAAGAAAGGTGTCACCATTATGATAACGAAAAAAGAGTATTTTGCGCAATTACCAAAAGAAATAAAAGACGGATTTTCTGAATGACAAATTGGTAATCATTTAAGAAAAGCAGGAATTATCAAGGCTTGTGGTTATTCTTGTTTATCGATTTTTCAACTATTATTTCTTCTTGTTTTTCAATACAGAAACTGGTACCACGCCTTACAAAGCAAAAAGGCTGCCGATTTACCAGGAAAAGATACCACTTATCGTTTTTTGAACTCGTCTACGTATAACTGGAGAACCTTTTTACTATCTCTGAGTTCCGAAGTGATTCGTCGTGTGAAACAAACGATTTCGAAGCGCCGTGTTACCGTGTTGATTGTAGACGATTCGATTTATTCTCGTAACCGTAGTAAATCGGTTGAGCTTCTAGCTAAAGTATTCGATCATTCCACTCGTCAGTTTGTCAATGGTTTTCAACTATTAACGCTCGGATGGTCCGATGGCTTTACATTTGTACCTATCGATTTCGCTCTTTTGAGTTCAGCGAACCAAAAGAATCGCTTGAACGAAATCCATTCGTCCATTGATAAACGAACCACAGGCTACAAACGACGGCTCGAGGCATTGGAAGCAAAACCAAACATGGTGTTGACATTAGTAGAACATGCATTGGATAAAGGAATTTTCGCTGATTATGTGCTCATGGATACATGGTTTACTCATGCCCCGTTGGTGGAGAAGATTCACTCCAAAGGCCTTTTTGTCATTGGTATGGTCAAACAGCTGAAACAACGGTATCTTTTCAACGGAGAACGTTTAACCTTGGAACAACTGTATCGAAAAGCGAAACGAGACATTGGCAAAAAAGAAACACTCGGCTCGATTCACGCAACCCTTCATACGGGTTTACCAGTGAAAATCGTGTTTGTGCGGAATCGAAACAACCAAAGTGAATGGCTGGCCATTTTGAGTACAGATACCACGCTGTCTAATGAAGAAATCGTTCGAATCTATGGGGTGCGTTGGGACATCGAAATCTTTTTTAAATTCAGTAAATCGTTTTTACATTTAGCCAAAGAGTTTCAAGGTCGTTCCTATGACATGATGATTAGCCATACTACCATTGTCTTCACTCGGTATATCTTGTTTGCTTGGCAACTTCGGAAAGAAGAGGATCCGAAGACCATGGGCAACTTATTCTTGTTTCTATGTGACGAAGTAAAGGAGATGGACTTTAAAACGGCTTTACTACAATTGATTTCTCTTTTCCAAACTTTGGCTGAAGCTAAGGTTTATTTGAGTATGGACATTTTTCAGTGTCAACTGTCCAATTGGATTACTTCTTTACCTCGTTATATCAAGGACTGTCTCCATATTTCTGTGTGCGAAAGTTGAGTTAATAATTCAAGCCATTGGCGAACTGAAATATTAAGAGATTCTTTGTAACATCCAATCATCTCTCCTAGTAGCTTTTAGCGGGTTCGTATGCTTTTAGTCCTTCATCGCCGGTAAGAACTTCGACTTCTCGTCCGTTCACGTTTGCGTAAAATTTGGTGGCTGTTTTAATCATTGCTCAGCTTAAAAAATAATATCGTAAGATTCATTGCCTTTTAACAGCTGTAAAAAATCTTCCGTCTCCATCACGGTATCGACCGGAACAACGGTACTATCATTATTTCTAACAATGCAGATGACTCTTTTTCGATGCGTACTTTTTCGCAGATAAATAAGTTCTGTTTCTCCAATCATTCCCATCCGAAAAGCTCTCGCCAAAAGGACATCTGTACTTAAAAAGCAGATTGGATTGATAGTGGGCACGTTTAACAAGTTATGTTTAGATGAATAATCCATAATTTTTTTCTTTATTTCCACAACCGCAAAATCACTTGTGCTAATGGAAATTTGTTTAATTTTATTTCCATAATGGTGAACAAGCAAGAAAGCCAATGCAAGAATAGAAGTTTCTCCAGCGTTTTTCTTTATCATCCCTTCTTCCTTGCTGTCAAAGCCGTTTTCATAATAATTCCCAATCCATTCATCATCAATATCTACTCTGCCTGATTCCGCTTCTTGAATCTGTTTTTTTAAATATCGATGCGGCTTCGATCCGGGAGAAGAAGCATTGGCAAACACTTTCATGAGTTTCTAGTCATGATAATCTACCAAAGGGAGGTAATCCGTTTCTTCATCCAAATAAAGCAACTGTTGAGGGATAGAAGAAATATATTGACGCCGATGTTCACTTTGTGCAATTTCAGCATACACCCAGCCTGGAACTAAAATAAGGTCGTAATATCCATAGATTTTGTCAACCGGAAAATATTTTTCGTGTTGAGTGCAAAACTGTACATTGTTATTGTCTAGTATACAAATCCGCAAATCGTGCCTGTTTGTGATAAAACTATCCAGCTCTTTAAAGTTCTCACTGACCATCTTATACATGATTCAATCCCTCTAATGTCCGGCGAAATTGGTTGAGAAACTCTTCATGTTCCTTATACATTTCGACTTCTTCATGTTCTGCGCGCTTTTCTTTGATTTTTGTTTCTAATGCTCCTAAGTCGATAATATTGCTCGGCTGAACCAATGATACATCCAGTGCCAACTTGCGGAACATCTTCTCGAATTCTTGCTGGCTGATTCTAATATCAAAGTTCTTTTTTATTTGCTGGCGCAGTTCTTCGTTTTTATATTCTCCTGCTGATTCATATAGTTGGATGAGGATGGCTTTGTAGGGTGCTTTGAAGGTATCGATGCAGTGCATAATTCGCTCAACAAATGGCAAGTGATGGCCCACCTGATAAAAATACTCATACACATCATGACCTAAAAGCATTTGGCTGGCAAAATAATCTGCTTTTCTCTCAGAAAGGTCAAATTCTGTTGAAATTATGTGGGACGAACTCTCTTCAATCCCTTGGATTAAGTGGTAGATTTCATGCCAATAGATAAAATACTGATACACCCTCGGTTGTGCTGTGTTAATGACAAACACTTTCTTACCATTAGGCAATTCCCGGATGGCGCCACCCCAATTTTCGTCAGGTATAGGAACTTGAATAAGATAGTGTTCTTTTAGTATTTGCAGGGCCTGCTTTTCCGGTGAAAGGATGCGGATTTTTTTATATCTTGTCTCCACAACCGCGATAAGCCGTTCAATTTCCTCTTTGATTTCTTTGTTCAGCTTGACCGTCTGATCCAGATTTTCACTAGTAATTCGCATCATTTTCCCATGCCTTTCCTTTATAGATAGATGGCGGCAATATCTAATAAGTCATCAAGATCGTTTAAAACCTTTTGGATGTGTTCCGGCCTGTTTTCTTCCTGTAAACGATCAGAATATTGCATAGCCGGTCTTTGCCATGGTTCAGGAATAATCACAGGAGGCTGCAGAAAGTAATCCTCAGGCAAATTGAAAGCTGCCGTAATTTTTTTTAGATGGGTTTGAAATGTAACTGGGCTTGAAATTTCCCCGGCAAGAATTAAATTTAATGTTGGACGAGAAATGTTTGTTAACTTAGAAAAAGATGATTTTGAAAATCCTTTTAACCTAATAAAAGTGGCAATATTCTCGCCAATTTTCTTACGATGTTGAAAGAAGTTCATTTTTCCTCCCTCCTTATGCCGCAGTATCAACTTCTTTTTAAAATATACTTGCTGTTAATAATTATACTCTAAATATCTTTTTTGTAAAAATAAATTTTACAATTTGTAAAAAATCAATGCTACTTTAAAATAAAGGACGTTTATGTTCACCTTAACTAATTTTGGTAAAAACCACTTCAAAACATGTCATAAAAACAAAAACAGAAGCCAATACAGCTTCTGTCATTAAACTTCGAGGAGACAGGCATCTGACCAGCGTACTACTTCAGTTCATCATATTTTTTCTTTGAACCAAACGCTTTTTCAATCGGATACTTTTTTTCATTTTTCTCCATTTTATTGATGATTGCTTCTTCTAAATCAATGCCTAATTCATGTGACAATAAAAGTGCGTAAATAACAACATCAGCTAGTTCATCCTTAATATGTTCAAAATTAGCTTGAACTGCTTCTTCGCTTGTTTTCCATTGGAAATTTTCCAGCAATTCCCCCGCCTCTAACGTTAGGGAAATCGCTAAATCTTTTGGAGTATGAAACTGTCTCCAATTACGAGCATCTCGAAATGCGATAATTTTTTGCTGTAAGTCTTTCAAAAAGCTCACCACCAAACTAGATCGCTTACAAATTTTACATAAATTATAGCAAAAAAATGCTATTGGAAGCTATTTTATTCCAATTTTTAAATTAAAAAACTCATCCCTGCCTCATAGGTTAGGAATGAGATTCGGTAATCACTTCTCTCTTTAAAAAAAGATTCATCACTACTTTTTGTGATTTTGGCAAAAAAGAAGAAAACACTTACGAAAACCTGGCAATAATGTTAGCTACCACACAAACATAAGGAGGTTTCGTAAGTGCTTTCTATATCACTAGAATTGCCAGAATTTGAAGTGATTAAACAACTTTCTTTCTCCAATCAATATTTTGTTTGATATGGAAATGTTTGTGCGATTGCGGCAATGAAGGTTTCAATTCCTCTTAGTAACAGAACAAAAATTCTTATGTTTCAATTCCTCTTAGCTAAGATAAAAACGGCTTTTGATGCCAAAGTCGTATATCGGGACGTAAAGTTTCAATTCCTCTTAGTTAAGATAAAAACCATTGCATGCGTGGATGGGGTGTTTGTTGGGATTGAAGTGTTTCAATTCCTCGTAGTTAAGATAAAAACGTTTTAAGGCGTCTATCGGCGCGATACAGACGATTTGTTTCAATTCCTCGTAGTTAAGATAAAAACCGTGACGGCAGATTGTTTTATCCCGATCAGCTGGCAGTTTCAATTCCTCGTAGTTAAGATAAAAACGGAGGAACTAGGAAAACCTTTGGTCTAGTGATTTTAGTGTTTCAATTCCTCGTAGTTAAGATAAAAACCCTACAAATTGTTGTTAGATAAGTATTTGGCTTAAAATAGTTTATTGGTTATTTTCATTTTAGCGAAGGTGTTACATTTAATCAATCCTTTGATTTGTCAAGGTTCAACGAAGATTTGAAAGAGTCGTCGATCCCCCTAGGATTTTTGCACGATTGGAGGTCGACGACAAATTTTCATTTTTTTTTGAAAAAGATGTAAATGATCCTAGTAGTTTTATTGAACAAAGGCTTGTTGCAGAACCTTTTTGTTCCACAAGTAAGAAAAGTGCCTTTAACAAAGGCAGCAAAGGAATCATTAAAAGGACCTAGCTTCCTCCAAAAAAACTAGCCCTCCCCCATCATCTTCCAAATTTCCTTAAACACTTTCGATGGCTGTTTACGCAGTTCCTCAAGCTTTACAACTTTTCTTACATTCTCTTTCGCGATAGCCAAGAAATTTTGATCGTAGTCAAGATTTAGCACGATGTCTTTGATTCGATACGCTTTTATTTTCGAAGCTTTGTCCAAGTACCTGTCATCCAAATCAAACCGGATTCGATCCGATAGTCGTCGCAGCATTCTCCACAAGGTGACTTCTTCTTTTGATTTCATGAAAAGCTCTGGCAATTCTTTCGCATCTTTTAAGGTATTTAAGGTTGTCATCGTGTAGACAGAAATTCCATAGCCAACAGGTTTAATAATTTCTTTGAGAAAATGCCAGCTTTCGATTTCGAATTTGACATATTCTTCTGCACTGTTTTTCGGTAATTCGATGATTTCATATCTTTTCACAAATTGGACGTCGGTTATTTTTCCGTAGCACGTCACACCGTTTGTCGGTGCAGCTCCTTTTTTCGGATAAAGGGCAACATATTTAGCTTCCTGCCAGCCTTTATTAAGACGTTTGACAGGGATGTGGTAAAATCGATGCTGAAGATGCGTCCGATAGTTTTCTTCTCTTGGGACCATACCGACAAGGACCTTTTCCTCAAGAGAAGATTGCCATTCCTCGATCGTTCCTCTTGGGAGGATTCCTTCCTTTTGTAATTCTTCAGGATTTTTTTCAATTAGTCGTTCGATCAGTTGTTCTACTAAGCGTGTGGCATTTGGTAAAAACGGCAAGCCGCCGATATTGACTTCATTGATGCTTTTATAAAGCTTGTGCTCTTGATAGCTGTCTTCATCCCACCAAGGAAATAAAACGTAAGCGCCAAAAGCGGTTCGTTCGTATGGTCCTTGGTGGCGGACAACTAGTGAATCTCGATAACGGTGCATCGTATTTATATCTTCTTCTGTTGGTCCTGGAAGCTGATAGTTTCGATGATAGCTGCTCCCTTCCATCGCAAAATCGATACGGTATTTTGCATCAAATATATAATTGTATGTGTAATCCTTTCCCTTCTTTTCGATCAATAGCATTGTATCCGGGATTTGCGGGATGGTTGGTAATTTCCCTTCGTATTTTTGATACGTTAAAATAATTTTTTCACCTGTGTACGGATGTTTATATATTCGTGTAGCTGAAGCATTTTTCTCCAGGTTGACAAATAAACCGTTTCGATTGACACGAATAATATCCTGACTCACTAACTTGTATTTTTTATCTAAGATTTGCCCTAATTTCAAAAACGTCCAATACTCGTAAAGGGTCGCGACATCTTTGACAGACATTTGATACAGTTTTCCATGCAGCGCAAGACCTCTTGTCACTAATAAATAAATTTGAAAGGCATCACGATAACCAGGAGCCATTTGCAATACAAGGCTCATGACAGAGCGATCGAGTATCCCGATCGTTTTCCAAAAATAACTGTTTACTTTCTTTTCTAACTCTCTTTTCATGTTTGAAAGCTTTTCGACCAGATCCTGATCAGGTTCAAGCTCATAGCGCTTGTTTTTTGATTGTATTTTTTCTAGTAAGTCCGCTAATTTATCGATTAATCGGTTCATCATCCATTTGATGAAACGGTTTTCCAACGTATCAAATGTGAGATCTTTTTTGATTTTTAATCCGGAAACAGGCATGACGAGACGGTCATGGATCGCAATACCATTGGGCACATCTCGAAAAAGCTGCGGACGTTTGCGCAAATAATGTCGTCCTTTTTGATCAAGACGTCCTAATTGATCCCCTCTCGCCTTGACATGAGTTTTTACAAGCTGGTGGTGAGGCTGCTGTTCGATTCGTTTGATCGCTTGAATAAAAGAGTGAAAATGAACGTCCATTAAGCGAAAAAATTCACTTCTAGATGGGGCTCCCTCCAGCTTTACTTTGGCCCGCTGATACGTTTTTTTGATAAAGTGAAAGGCGAGATTATAAATTTCATCGTTTACTTCTTGTAATAGTTTGAGATAATCTTCTTTGTAATTTAATTTCGTTGGAAAAATTTCAATTGTGACCTCTAACACAGTTTTGTTTTCATTTCTAATTTCAAAGGTTGATAGCCCCACTTCATTTTGAAACTGGAGATTCCCCATTAACACATAGGATTGTCCGATCTTTACTTTGTCTACCGCTCTTCTTAAAGAAGGATGTTCATGATAAAAAGACAATTCTGTATCGACTTTCGGAGAGACGATGACTTGGTAAATTCCGTTTTCAAAAAAGATTGGCCGATGATACGACCAGTCGACTAATGTTTGTTGATCTACATCAAATACTTTTACTTCTTGAATGCCTTCCCCATCGACCGAAAATTCCATTTGTTCTTGAACATCCATGTTTCGATATTGCTTCAGGCCTTGATACCGCTCATGATAAGGCTTCCCTTTCATAACGAGTGTTAACAGCTCAGTTTCAATGTGGACTAGCTCTACATCCTCATGAGCTAATCCAGAAGGACGTAAAGCCATCGTCCGTTAACCTCCTTAACATTTCTAAAATTTTGTCTGCACTTTTCGGATATTTGGCATAGGAAAAATTGGCTAGATCTTCGTAATTCTCATGTAATTCAGCACCTGTACAAAACATATACAGCTGTTCCAATGCCCGTTGTACCCTCGTATCACTTCCAGAAATTCTTGGTAAGACTTTTTGAAGAAGACAGTGATCAAACGCATTTTTATATGTCATCAAATTTCCTTCTTCAGCATAGGCAAGGTAAAAACAAATTTCGTCCCGCACACGGTAACCAACATGAGCTCCAAGTGGCTGCAAGTACTGATTCACTTGTACAAGCTCATTCGTTGCTTGCTCAACGATATGTGGATACTCCTGATAAACATCTTTTAAATGCAAATATTTCGCAGAAAAAGCTTGATCCTTTAATGTAATTGGATGAACTTCCTCGAGCCCTTTTAAAAATTCAAGATGTGACAAGTCCACACGATTAAACTCAATCGTATTTGCCCGATCTAACACCTTTTTACTAAATGGATGAGTAGTTTCGTCCATATTAACCGTCCCGATGATATAAACGTTTGATGGAAAGGTGACCTCTCTTCTCGCTACCTCTTTGGAAAGAAGGTTCGAGGATACAATTTTTCCATTCTCCCACCTTCTACTTTCCATTACACTTAAAACATCGCTAAAGTAATACTCGACACACGCTAAATTCATTTCATCTAACAAAACAAAATATGGATATTCTGGATTTTGTTCCGCCTCGAGCACTACTTTCGTAAGCGGACCTGGTCGAAACTCTCCTTTAATGTCTTCATACCCTAACAAATCTGACCCATCGTTCCAATCGGGTCGAACAGGGATTAACGTAAATCTTCCATTTTTTTCGGTGGCTCCCACACTTTCTGCTAACCATTGAACAATTTTCGTTTTCCCAGTGCCTGAAATCCCCGAAAGAATGACAAACGGCTTTGTTTTTAATGATAAAAATAGATTGATCACTTCTTCTTTAGTGTAGTAAAAGCCTTTACTAGAAATATAGGAATGGATGTGGTGAGTGATTTGTTCGGATGTTAATGCTTTTTCTTCCTCTTGAACAGGAGTGTTAATGATGTCCATCACTTCTTGCGGAAAATGATTTTTAAATTTCCCTAAAAGTTTTCCTACAAATTCTTCTGATACTTCAAAAAAGTAGCCTAGTTTGACATCTCCGTACCGATCAAACGGTCCGGATTCATTCAATCGCCACTCTTCAGATATCTCTTCTATTTTAATAGGAGAGATTAAATCATAATAGGTTAAACGGACAAGATATCCTTCTTCATCCCAATTTTCTGAGGATATTTCTTTAGGTTTTGAATGCACTTCAACTTCTTTTTTTACGATTCCAACTGCTTTAATTTCTCCTTTCGAATATGCAAATACGATATCTCCTAATTTTGCATGAAGTAGATTTCGATGATATACACGTATTTTCCCATCTTTTCCACGTTTTGGAGCCCATAAGTATCCGCCTTCTCTTTCCTCTTTAAATGTTTTACTTTGGTTGACCCACCAAAATTTCAAACTTTTTCTCTCTTCATCTTGATTTATCCAATATAAATACCAATCCAATTCAATAAAATCAGCAGCATGTAAGGTTTCCTTCAAACGTGTAATATCTTTTTGGAAAGCTTCTAATGTGTCTGGGGAATATCCTAGTTTTCTCAAGGCTCCAACAGATTGAGAATTAAAGATTGCAAATTCATCTGGATGGAACACCATTACTAGACCTGTTGCAATATTCTCACCAAATCCCTTTATTTCTAGCAATTTATTAACTTTCTCCAAAGGTGTAAGATCGGTTTTATTTAATATTTCAATGGCGTTATTTATTAACTGTTCTTTTTCTTGATCGGTCAATTTTAATTGAGCACCATAGACTCTAGTTGCTGTGCCCCAGATAGAATTACCACGATATATTAATTGATTCTTTTCTAATTGTTCATTTAATTTCTTTAATGTCTCAAAATCCTTGCTATGTATAATGTTAAACACATTAAGCTTTGTATCATTTAAGACAGCGTACCCGATATTCCATACCTCTTCGTTAAATTGTTGTAAGGAAATTTTGTTTTTTCCATTTAATAACTCTTTTAGTTGATTAGCACGATACTTTCTTAGCTTAATAAAAAAACTGTGGAAGATATTTTGTTTAAAATCATTAAAGTTCAACAATTCATTTTCAGGATTTTTTTGAATCAAGTTCCATTCATTATCTACAATTCCTACGGCGAACAACCAATTTAACAAATTGGTTGTTCGCTCTTTAGCGACTGATTCAACCATGAGATTTTCTCCACGTGAGTTACGAACAATTAGCTTTCCTAACTCAACAAGTATCGCTTTTTTCTCGTTTTTATCAACACCACTTAATAGTTTCAGAACTTCCAATACGATTTTATTGTAAGGATGTTTCACTATTTGTTTTTTTATCACTTCATATTTATTTTTTGCATTGATATACTCATGAAATAGCGATTCATTTTTTTCATTTTCATCATTCAGGAAACCTAGTAGCCTTAAATCTTGTCTCCCTCTTGACTTAATTCTATATAAATTGCTATCGGTTTGTTCACTTAATCTTTTAGGATCATATACCCCATTTATCACTTCTTCCAAAAAAGCAATCACTTTATGAAATTGTTCAGACGGTAAATCTTCGGTTGTAAATTCTTTTAATTGGATAGCAACTGTATTTTCCTTGAATGTCTTCGTGACAAATGGAAGTTCATGAAAAAAGGCCAACAAAAAAGAAGATCTTTCTTTTGTTATTATAAAATCTTTTGAATTAGCCGTCCGTACCTTTATAAATTCATTCCAGCCAGTTCTTATAAAGTCAAAGGGGATATATTCCCAAGGCTTCTCCTGTTCTCCATATTTAAATTTTTCTCTAGATTTTTCTGTTTCCACATACAACCCAATCGAATCTACTTTTGTTATCCAATTTGGTTTGTTAGAGCTTAATGTGTAAATACAATCTACCTGTTTTGCAAGTTCAATTAATAGTTTATCTAGCATCTTTCCCACCTTAATTCCAAATTTTCCTTTATTTATATTATCAAATTTTTTTGAAATAAAATAACAGTTGCACCAGTTAAAATGCATGTGTTCGAACACATTTTTATAATGTTTTCAGAAAGTACTATTAAATATTGAAGGGCATGATGTTTCTATATATTCCTTCAAGGAATTAATAAAGAAGATCCACTCATTATTCATAATGAGTGGATACATCTAAAAGTTTATGGATTTTTATTTTAACAATCACCAGATAAATGATCCTTCTCGATTCTTCTTTTCTATAGCACTCATTATTACCCAGTTAGGCCTTCTTATTAAATCAAAGATATCATAATGAAATACTAAATGACCATTATTTTCAAATCTTTCAGTTACTTCTTGTAGATGATCTTTAAATTTACTCCGATCTCTTTTTTCCCAAAACGGGTGTGTAAAGGTTAATGAAACTGGCTTATCAGGAAAAGGAAGAGTTAAAACGGGTAAGCCATTTAACCATTCTGCAGAGGTTCCTCCATAATTAGACAGAATACTATTAATAGCATTATTGACCATACTTTCCCATTTTTTATCTATGCTAGGGATATATGTGCTATCCCTAAAAATAGAGGCTACATCTAAAGCAAGTCTCCAATCTAGTATAGGATGGTATCCCATATTTTCGTAAGTTCTAAGACAATCATAACAAGAGGAATCACATTTATGGTCTCTAATAGATGGTATATTATGAAACTTTTCTGTTAAATCTATAATAATTTCATTCAAAATCTTTTCATTAGATAAATATTTCGAATAACCTGCACCATTTAATAGTCTGTCGGCTATAAAAATTTCTCCTACTGTCCTATTATAGATATTATCAACCTTTGACCTAATTCCAACTTGCAGTTCATCCGCATCAACATCTAGTATAGTAGTTGCAACTCGTCTAAATAAATAACCAAAAGAGATAAGACCTGCTTTTACACCTAAATTTGTTGGATCAAAGGTAATCCCCGGCTTAATCTCGTTAGGACTAATAACTAATACTTCAGTATTTTTAATTGAAGCTAAAGCTACAGTCTGAGTGATGTCAGAAAGGTATGGCCTAAATCCATCTTTATTTACCATGCTTGTTTCTATCCAACCATCGTATGAATTTTTAGCTTTTTGGAACGTAAATAATTCGCCATAGTTATCATTTATTGAGTAAACATTTCCTTCCTGTGTTGAGTATTTTATATTATAAAGGTATTTTATATTTTCATTTATTGAAGCATCATCGGCTAACCTTGGAATAGAACTACGAGAACTCCATTCAAATTCTTCTTTATATTCCCTCGGTATCCATTCACTTCTAAATCCTTGAGGTTCCGAAATAGGTATTTTTCTAAATACAAAACTAGGATCTTCACCTAATGGAGCATTGCACGAAGGACAATTATTAGGGAATAGAGACTCCTTGTCAAACAGTATATGGCAGTTTGTACATATCGCAATATTTCTAATTTTCCCCAACGGGTTTTCCTCAGCAACTACCTGATGCCCACGAACCCAATAATGTGCAATTCCAACCGCTTTATGTTTAACCTTATCCTTAATTATTTCTGAACCTGGTGAATACTCACTAATAGCTATTTCGAGATCTCTATCAACTGTTCCATATTCCAAAGATTGTGGGAGCATATTTTTTTTTCTTCTTTCATGATGAAATAACCTTACCCGTGTTGGGAATCCAAACATTGGAAGAAAACCTGCAGTAGCTAAGTTTTCGCTCAATGAGTTTGAAGAGTATCTAGAGTCCTTGGATATTTCGGTGATTTTCTTAGTAAATTCACCTTTTATTATAAATTGTTTAAGTTTTTCTTTTACATCGTCTCCTATTTTAGATTGATATGATAATGCTTTTACTACACTATTTAAACGTTCAATACCTGATTCTGATTCAAAGTAAGATTGTATCCTATCTTTATATAAATCCCAATCATCTTTATGACCAAATTCACCATGTACGCTTTCTCCACCGTCAATCTCCTCTATCAAACCTGTCTCAGCAAATGCATGAAATAACATTTCTTTAAATAGTACTCTCGAAAAAATCTTTTCTGATTTTAAATCTATATATGGCTGAGGAGGAGGATCACCAGTCATTTTATCTAAATTATCAAAATACCAGTCATCATGACTACGTCCTCTACACAAAGTAAGACTTATAGAAAGTGCTGAGCCCCTTCTACCACAACGACCAACACGTTGTTGGTAGTTAAATCTTTGTGGAGGCATATTTGACATTGCTACCAGTCGCAGAGAACCTATGTCTACCCCAGCCTCCATTGTAGTGGTAACACTTAAGATATCAATTTCATCAACTAAAGGTATATCATCAAAATCATAAATTCCCTGAAATAGCTGTTGTCTTCTTGAAGCAAGCTCGGAATCAGTTTGACCTGTCATTTCTTCAGAATGAAATCTTCTATACGTTTTCTTGTCTTGGGATAAAAACCTATAGTAATCATTTATTTTAATATCTTCTAATGTCTTTTCTTCTAATTTTGAAAAACAATCTGTGCAAACATTACATGAAGCATGTAGATGATATCTTCCACACTTTTGACACTCATATACTTGTTTATCTGCCGGGATAATATATATTTCATCAGAGCTTATTAAATAACCCTTTACTCCCCTTAGGTTCTCGAAAATTCTCTTGGCATTAAATATTAAGTCTTTCTCATCTAAATTATTTGCTTTTGCTACTGCTTTCCAATATTTTTTCAACAAGCTCGGTGGATTATCTGATTGAGTTCTGTTGAAATCATACCTTCTTAATCCACCTAGGATTCTAATGGAACTATCTATTAGCTGTCTCCAAAATTCAGGTTCCATTCCCATATTTTCCGTTAATAGCAAATCAATATCCGTTGTCAGTCTTGCTAAACATAAAGATTCAAGATCTCTCTTTCTCTGTGAAAACAAAACATTAGCGAGTACATTATCCTTTAAACTTTCAATAATTTTTTCACGTAATCTTTCAAGATCTACTGGGAGAGTTTCTAGCTTAGGAACTGGTCGTTCCAAGTTACTCCAATCGTAAAGTTGTACCCATTTGTAACCACCTAGTTCATATAATGAATTCGGTCCCCCTGGATTGATTCCTAGCTTAATTAGACTATATTCAATGGGTTTCCATAATTCCAAAAGCTTTACTGGCTTATCTAATGAATCAAGTAGTTTTTTTGCTTGTTCCTTCTGCTGTGGTAGTAGTACACCACCTTGATAATACAATTGTAACAACATTGCTTGGTTTTGATGTTTATATAGAAACTCTTCTGCTTCTACCTTCTCTTTAGTACTCAGTTCGTGACCTTTTAGTTGTTTAACAAATGATTTAAAAGGGCTCTGTTGGTTCCCCATTACCGAAACAACAATATACCTTAAAATATGATAATAATGATTCAACTCAATTTTAGCTGAAAGTTTAGCTGCGTCTTGCCGGCTATCAGAAAATAATACTGCTTTAGGTGCTTCATTATCAGGCAATTCCCTCATTAGGGAATCTAGCATTACTTGTGCTATCATATCAAAGCCCGTTTTTTGACCTCTTATTGGAGATCTAGTTTTCTTTGTACTTTCTAAAGGTTCATGTATTGCAAGAGGCCCTTTCAATTCCCAATCATCGGCACAGTGAGGGCATAAAATAGGAAAAGCGGGCATTCGATCTCTAAATTTTTCATCTCCTTCAATTAAATACCAATAAGCATTAGGTTCATCAAATCTATCCCTCTTTATTTTTCCAATTTTATTTTCATAGTTAGCCTTTACCCATGAGAATTTTAATTTTTTCTTATTATTTTTATTATCAATGGTTCTCTCCCATGGTGTAATATCCTCATCTATTTCTAGTGAAGGCCAAATTAGAGCATACTCTCCGTACTTCTTATGTAAAGGGATTTTATCTGGTAACGAATCCAGATTAGGATAATCAGCAGTTAAGTAATAAACATCTTTTCCTTCTCCCTTACTTTTATATCCCCCTAAAAATGAATCACCACAATTTTGACAGTAATAGAAATCCAATACCCTTGAACCACAACTGCATTGAACTTTAGGTTGATTATATAGCTTCCCTATCTTTCTACCGTTATACCTAAATTTCTCATCTACAGCGGAACAATCAGGATTCGAACAAGCCCATAGACCTTGGAAATTTCTAAAAAAGAAATGTGCTCTAATTGGGATTACAACATCCCCATCTTTTCTAGCATTAATTATGGCATGAAGAAGCCCTCCAATTGCTTCAATCGACTCACTATCTAATCCAAATATCTTGTTATTGAGATCTTTTAAGGATGTTGGTTTTTCACAGACTTTAATGAATTCATTTAATATTCCGGATTTATTAAGAACATTATATAAGGATTCCTCGACGTTTTTATCATTAAATGGCTGATTAAACGCTTTACAAAGCCCTTCCACTGCTTTCTCATAATTCTTATTACACATTTTGTAGTATTCTATGAAAGCTTTAGAAGTATTTCTAAAAGATTCGTTTTGTTCAAATAAGTTTCCTCCTTCTCTAGCTCCCGTTATTATTTCAAATTTATCTATAGGTATACCAAAAAATTGCTCCAAAAACTCTTTTCCACCTTCATCTAAAGAAGCACTTGTAGCTAGTACCCTAAGTTGTGGACTTTCAGGAGATAATCCTAAACGGCTTAATAGTGCTCTAATGACATAAGCCACCTCTGTCCCTGCTGTCCCTCTATAAGTATGCAATTCATCTAGGATTAAATAAAATGTATTATTGATATCTTTTTCCAACCACTTTTTTGTCTTTTCAAACATTTTTTGCTCAATTGACCTAGTTAGTATGATATTTAACATGCTAAAGTTGGTAATTAAAATATCAGGTGGATATTCCTGCATATCCCATCTCGAGATCATTTCTGATCCGCCAACTTGACTAATATATGTTAGTTTCTCATGATATTTTTGTTTAAGCTTGTTTTTTATCATGAGAATTTCATCATTACTCCAAGTATTTGAATTTATGAGATCATTACTAATCTCACCTTGCAATTCAAGTTTTACTTTTTGTTTTATCTCCTGTGTTGACTGACTATTAACATTCTGAATTAACTGATCAAAGTGTTTTTGTAATTCATTTTGCTTTCTGTACAACTGTTTGTAAATTTCTTTTAATTTTTTCACTTTATTTTTATTGGTCGGCTCTCCAGGAACTGGAGTTTTACCTGTATATCTACCAAAATAGATCCTATTACCACCTCTATTTTGGTCAAGCCACTCCTTTGCTTCTTTGCTATCTAAAGCTTTTCTTAAACGTACTAACTGATCTTCAACTAAGGCATTTAAGGGATATAAAATTAACCCTCTAATAGCCGGATCACGGGTCTCATTACTTCTAGTTGGTTCCCACTTGTTACCTATTTGCCACCAATGATTTCCCTTTTCTTCTGGTTTTCCCCAATTTTTTGCCTCATTTAAAATATTTGCAATGAGAGGTAGTAAAAAGCTTTCTGTCTTCCCTGAACCTGTCCCGGAGGTAACAACGATATTTTTCTTATTTTTCAAAACTTCTTTGAAAGCTTGGAATTGATGTAAATGCAAATTATGTTTTTTACTAAAAAGTCCTTTTGAAGCCAACTCCCCGAAGTCTGTCGGCCACCCTATAGTTTTACAGGACTCTTCTACATTTTTCCCTGAACTTTTAAAAGGAGGCATAGCTTCAATATACGGATATCGATATATATTGCCCTCCTCTTGTAATATAGATTCTCGTTCTGCCATTAATTTTTCATGTCCTAGAGCAAAAGGACTATTCATATATCTTATATACATCTCTTTCATTCTATTAAAAACGCCAAGTACATCGTTCATTATGACACCCACCTTATGAATCAAAATATAGTTCAAATCCTAATTTAAAAGCTAAAGAAATAGCGATCTCATGTGGAACATTTCTATAAATCCTATAACCATTTGCCTCTTCTGGACATTGTCCTACACAGGAAGTTAATACTCTCTCATAAAGTTCAGGTAACTCATATTCCAGCTTAACTTTTAGTTCGTAGTTTCTATATTGGAATATCCTTAAACCCCGTTGCTGTGCGTAGTAGAGTTTGCCAAATTCCCTATCAAGCTTTATTGTTTTGTTGCTAGATGTCTTATATAAGCAAATGTATTGACCAAAGCTATCTATATATATTTTTAATGGGGACTCCTTATCTTTTACCCATTTATGGCTAAAAAGATCCCAACCTTTTACTGTCCAATATTTATTACTTCTTCTCGGTTCTTGATATTCTGGGGCACTTGCAATATAGCTACTTAATGCAGGTAAACATCTTAATAAATCATAGCTAAAGTAGTCTAATCCCCAGTTGAATTTTATATTTAAGCTGTTGAGAAATTCCTTTAAACTTTCTACGGTATTCCCAAGTAAGTATATTGTTATCGGTTCATAAGGTGATTTAGGTATAGATTGTAAAAGCCTTATTTTTCCTTCTGTTAATTTTTTTAGTTGTCTAATTGATTCTCTCGTTCGTCCTCCAGTTAAGTAAACGATTGGATCATTTGATGGGATAACCGCTATTGACGTAGGGATTACATTCCAAAAATATTTATTTGAATCCCTGTCCCTAATAAATTCTACAAACCCCAGTTGAGAGAGCTTTTTCCTTATTTTATAAGCTAAAAGACCTATGTCAAAAGAACCGAAACACCACTTTACTCCTTTTAGAAACGCATCCCAGTTTCCTTGTTTTCTAATAGTTAAATACTCAAAAAATAAATCTATAGGTCTAACTTGGGTAAATTCATCATCACTAAAAGTTACCCCCATATCCTTATAAGTACGCTTAATATTAAAAGGCATAGCATTAATGAAGTTAGGAATTTTTTTTGTAACGGTTACATTTTCAGTACTTAATAAAGCTTTAATTCCTTTTTGTTTATATGGTCTAGGGTAGGTTTCCAAAGAATCATAAATATAAGTACCAGCAATTTTAAGTTTCCCATTAGAATATTCTTTAGGCTTAAAATCAGAAAATGTAATTAAGTTCTCATGATTATTTTTTAGAAGAATCGTTTTCTCTGCATCATTGAAACGAATTCTATAAATTTGTGATTCTTTAAGATGGAGGTATTGCAAATTAATATTATCCTCACCATTTATTACACAAAGTACAGGGACATCGTTAATAAATATTGTAGTTTGGGGTTTGGTAATAATGGATACCTTTGGTGGTGCATCCAATAGCCATTCCATATCCCCCACTTTTAATCCGTCTTGAAATGTTATTTTATCTTGAGCTTTAGTAAAAAGGAATTGCTTTTCTAATTCTTGTGATCCTAAAATGTCTTGCTCATGTACTTTAATCAATATACATTTCCAGGATGAAGGAAGGTTTGAAAATATCAATTCTTTACTAGGGAATTTATTTAAATCAATCCACTCTCTAACAACTATTTCTCTCTCCACATTAAATAAAATTAGATGATCTTTTCCCTTTACTATGCTTTCCCTATTTATCCAACCATTAATCCCCAAATCAGTTCCACGCTGAAAGAAAAACAAATTCCCACCATTAAAAACAAGTTCAAGTTTGTTATAAAGAAGTGAAAATGTTTGTTTACTAGTTAACAGGTTATTATCAAATAAATTAATTTCTTTGTAGAAAGCGTTATTTTTATATTGAAAACCTTTTAGTTCTTCAGTTTCCATATTTTCCTCAAAGATATCTTCTTCATCTACAACTGCAAAAAATCCTAATTTTAACTTTGGATTAAAAAAATTAGATTGTCTATCTTCATCAATACGCAAAAATAAATTATATTTTTTCGCTTTATTTATTTCTTGGATATCTATTGCACTCTCCTTTCTATTAAGACTATTATTTGTTCCATCCCAGTTTTGATACTCAAATAATACAGCTTCAGTTATACTTTCCCGTATTCCTTTGTTCTTATTAAAAAATATCCTAGAAAGCCTGCTTATTTTTGTTGAAAGGAATAACTCAAGTTGTTCCATCACTGTGTTAGCATTTACATTTAATCCGGGTCGAAGTCCTGCCCAATGGAAGAACTCATAGAGTTGTTCTCTATCTACCTCTCTAATCAAACACTGTGACATAGGATAGCCTATATAGGCATGACCATATCTAAATACGTTGGTATAGCCATATATCCCTTTATTCTCCTTCTGCCAAGAAATAAGATAGCCCCATAATAGCTTTGTTCTTTCAAATTTATATGGCTTCCCCTCACCCTCTAGTTCTAAAAGATTTCTTAATCTAAGGTAATAATTTCCGGATCCAATTCCCTTTTCTTTATTTCCCTTCATCTTAGTAGCTGCTAGAACGGTTAAGGCTAATACCCCAATAAAAGGAGGATATCCTTTCATTCCCTGATTATACCATTTTCTCCCCCATATATATGCCTTTTCAAATAACAAGTTACGATCACTTCTTCCATATGATCGGACACTTTTACAAAATGAAATCATTGCTTGATCTGAATTAATATTCAGTTTTGCACCCAATATTTTAATTAGTTTTTCATTAACATATAGGTAAACTATTTTATTCTTATTATTTTCACCAAAGAAATGATCACATAAAATGTTATTCCAACTCTCATAGTTAATAAGGGATTGGTGATTTACTGTTATTGTCATATTATATTCCCCCACTCTGTTAGAGCCTTATTTTTATGTCACGAAGATTGATCATCCAATTCAAAAAACCAAAACAGTTTTGTTATATCTTTATATACGTCCTCAACTTCTTCAAATGTTGAATAAATTATTAAGAAGAATTAGAATATTAATTAATTTTATTCAATAATTCTTTTCCAATTATCGCAGAAATAACATAATAAACGAATTTTTTGGATTAATATTTCATAGAGAATCCAATAGATTATATCCACAGTTATCTCCTCAAAAATTCTGAATTTTTCTTTTATTGTCTATAACCACTGAATACGTTAAGTCCATTTTTAATTGCTATCGCTTGGATACATTACTATCCAATTTTTGATTATTTAACCCTCTCCAATCTAGAGCCTGATACTTCCAGAAGCAAGTTCTATAGCTCTTCCTTATTAGTGTTCTTAATAAAAAGCCAACCCTAAACCACTTATGTCAAGTCGATTTTAAGCTAAATCCTTTGATAAATTGGCTCCTCTGTACGGTGTGTTAATCTTTAATATTACTTCAAAATATAGATATATTGAAAAGCAAAGTATGTAAGGGAATAAATGACAATATTTCATTCGAATTGAAAATACTCTTTTCGTATCTTATTTGAATAAATTTTTCCAACTTCATCAAATAAAGATAAAAGTTCCTTATACGTGTTAGGGTTATCTCCAATTTTATTCCATAACTCCGCACCAATTAATACAGATGAATCATTGTCCATATCAAATAGTTTATATGGTACTTTAAAAGCGTTTGAATATAATTCCCCTTCTCCTGCTGGATTAAATGGTAGTGCAAAATATGGTTCACATTCTGGTCTTGCGGCTTTTAAACGAAGCATATCCCGTTTTGCTCTTTCTGTTTGATCCAAGTTTGGTTTTACTGTTTTAAAAGAATAGTATTCTTCTTTTCCGTTTGGTCTTTTTATGTATAAATCTGAAATAACAGTAACGTCTTCAAACTTTTGATTTTCTAATTTTAATATTTCCTCAACCTCTTTTTCCCAATTCGGCTTGTTACCTTTGGAATTTTTTGATCGTTGGATTTTCAATATTTCATCTATTTTCTCTAAACGCCATGTATTTATTGTTAAAATTTCACTATGCTGGTTTTCAGCATATGAACCTGTACCTTCCGCAATCATTAAACCTATTTGTTCGAATATACCTTGTCCTAATGAGGTAACAAATGAACGTTCAAATTTCGAACCTTTCCAAACCTCGACGGGTACTAGCCTATAACCAAATGGATTACTTTTCGCTATTTCCGTTTCGTCAAATGGTTCTGTAACTATTCTTTTATATAAAATTCGTTCCATAACTAAAGATAAATGGTTTCGTATTCTTTGTTTTGTTTTATCGTCCATTATTCCTACCTCCGTCAAAATAGAAAAAAATACTATAATCCTATTATTCCATAAAAATACAAAAAAACATAGGGCTAACCAATTAGATAACCCTATGTTCTAACTTTTTGGTATATACAATTTATTATTGAGTCGCCTAATATTTTAGCTAAACGAACGGGAACCGCATTTCCAATCTGTACATATTGTTGTGTAAGTGAACCTGCTACAATATAATCTTTTGGGAATTCTTGTATTGCAAGATATTCTTCGATAGATAATGGACGATCTTCAAATGGATGACCTAAATTTGTGCTTTTTTGATGTGGAGAAGTTAATAGTGTCGGTGAAGGTCGGTCAATGTGTATACGTCTAAAATAACCAACTTTACCTCCACCGCTTTTATATGCACCACCCATAGCTTTTTCAACTATATCTGGTGGTAAATCACGCCAATTCCCACCGCCTTTTGGTATTAATTTCATATACTTTAATCTTTCTTCTGAATAAGTGACGTAGTGATGTTCTTTAACATCTAATTTATTAAAAACTTCACCAACTGTTACCCATGGTTTTTTCCCATCTTCACCATTTTCGCTATGTGTTGGTGCCGGAAATTCATAATTTACATTTAATTCTTTCTTTACACCAACTATAAAGACACGTTCACGTTTTTGTGGTACTCCATAATCAGCTGCATTAAGTAACTTCACTTTGACGTCATATCCTTCGAAATGATTCAATAAATACGCTAACGCACTACCAGGTTTTTCTTCTTCTGTTAATGGGGGATTATCTTCGCCCCTTTTATTTAAAGGACGGTGTTTTAAAGCTGCTGATAAAAGTCCTCTAACGTTTTCCAACAAAAACATTTTTGGTCTTATCTCGGAAACTAATTTTGCAAACTTAATCATTGCTTGTCCACGTGGGTCTGAAAACGCTTGACGTTTCCCTGCAGTACTAAACGATTGACATGGGCTTCCCCCGATAATCAAATATATGTCTTCGTTTTCATTTATTCCCGATTCCAAAAATACTCTTTCTTTATCATATTCCATGATATCGCCTTGTACGACATTCAAATCAGGATGGTTTAAACGGAGAGTTTCACAATATGTTGGTTCTATTTCAACACAAAGTTTTATATCAAATCCTGCGGCACGGATTCCCATATCCAATCCACCCGCACCTGTGAAAAATGAAATTGCATTTGGCATTTTATTTTGCACCTCTCAATATGTCTTCACCTAAAAGCTAAACGACATTTTTCATCATAACATATCAAGGCAAAAAACAATATTAATTTCTATTACTTCATATATAATAAATGTCCTTCGATATCTTCGTTAGGAATCATAAGTAATTCTAAAAAATTATCATACTCATAATTTTCTATCTTTTACCGTAAAATTTCCAGAAGATTATCTTCAACTTTATATCCTTTAGTTAAAAGAACTAATATATCCTTTTTTCACCTCTCTATTAGTATCGTTTAACGTTACGTTATTATTATATTGTAGCGTTATACGATACGTCAACTTTAAAACGTAACTTTTTCTGATACTACCTTTTTGATATAATCATTTAAGAAAATTAAATAAAAAGGTGAATTTTATGGAAAAGTGGAAAACAGTTACATTAAAATGCAAGGCAAAAGAAATAATGGATAATAAAGGAATTACCGCTTATCAAATGGCAAAAGATTTGGGTGTAAGAAGAAACACAGTGAATGATATTATCCGAAATAATGAAATGGAAAAACGTCGCATTCCAGCTACGTTAATTGCACAAATGAAAGTGTATTTAGATTGTAGTTTTGATGACCTTTTTGAAGTAATAGAAAAAGAAGAGCAAAAAGAATCTGAAGACAAATTCTGGAGATAAAAGACAAATTATTCCAGTTTATACAAATTTGATGCCCTTTTTAAATATGTTAAGCTAAAAAATCTAAAATGAAGGGAACCTAATGCTTCGTAGAGTCGTAATCCTGACATTCATCGATTTTTTTCCCTATGTAAGAACTTTTTTATTATTTCATTAAAGGCGATTTTATTATTTTAAAGTAAGTGAAAGAGGTTTTGAAAGTTACGAGGTAATTGAATTGAAAATATTATAGATATAAAATCTCATCCTCTTCCGAATTTGTATTGGTGATGCATACTATTCCTGATATTAAAATCGGAAAATTTTAAATCAAAAACTAAAGTTTTACCACTACCTTGACCAGCTTGAATTACAATAGAAGTTAATAGAGGGGATTGTATAAAAGAAAGAATCATGTCTTCAAACATCAGATCTTAATCAAATGTTTTTAGATTGTTAGAGATGTAAATGGCTGGTAACCATATTTCTATTCAAGAATAATGAAAGATTGCAAACGTGTCTCGAATGTGGATATTACAAATGGGTAAATAAAGCAGACACCCCCTTCTCAAAAACAATTAGAATAGTAAAAGTAAAAATCGAGGAGTGCCATAATAAACTTAAAGGAATCTACGGGTATCGATGAGTCAAAGTCTGGAATAAGGAAAATACAAACTGAATATCAACCATAAACGAGTACATAGGTTGATGAGAAATGGAAAATTTGTGAGGTGATTCGGAAGGCGGGAAGAAAGAGCGTTATGTCATTCCGACAATCATCTAAGCAGGAGTTTCACGCGTCAAAGCCAAACGAGAAATGGGTGGTGATATATTAAGTATTTGATTTTATTGAGCAAATGCTCAATTTATCGCTTTTAAAGACCTATACAATAATGAAATTGTTGCTACCATAATAGTCCAAGAAATGACATCAAACTTGTGCTTGATTCACTAAAATAGTCAAAAAAAACGGAATGTAAATGGACTCTTACTACATAGCTATCAGGGGATCCAGTATACATCCCACCAATACAAAAACTTACTTAAAAGATACAATATAGAGGCCCAGTATGTCAAGTAAAGGAAACTGTTTTGACAATCCCTCCATGGAAAACATCATCATCAATTTCAAGGCAGAGTGTTTCAATCTGAACTCTTTTCGTTAAGCCAGAGAGATAAAGGATACCGTAAACAAATAAATCTTTTTTTATAACCACCAACAGTTTCAAAATAAATAAAACAACCTTAGTCCTTAAGAATATAGGACTAAGGCTGCTTAAATGTGCTTTTTTATTCTTTTCTATTTAACAAGGGTCACTTAATTGTAGGTTCTCGCCGTCTTTTTGTTTAGCAGGATTGCTTTTTCCTTATTTCATAAAATTAACCTCAAGTATATCTTAAGTCCTTTACTTCTCCTCTTTAGGATTGATTAACTCATATAGTTAAGTCATTAATCTAGATTCCAGTACTTCTTTAATCTTATCTATTAGCTGTTGTGGAGAATATCTTAACTTTTCGCTTATTTCAATTATCTCATTTAATTTTAAATCTAAGGATTCCTTCAAAAGTGAACTCTCATCAAATTCTTCACAATTAAAAAGATTAAAATCCTGTTGTCTAGAGGGTGTAATAGTATAATGCTCCCATAAGGTGAGACACATGAGCGTGATAAATAAGTTATAATGATACCATGAAAAAAAGAAACCGATATACCGCAGAATTTAAAGCTAAGGTGGTTCTTGAGGTGTTGCGTGAAGAGCAAACCGTCAATGAAATAGCCGCCAAATATGAATTAAGCCCAGTCATGGTCAGTCGTTGGAAAGCAGAATTTCTAGAACGATCCTCGATGGTCTTTGAAAAAGGCTCAAGCGAAGTGGATAAAATCCGTAAAGAATATGAGGCCAAACAAGAAAATTTAGAGAAATTGGTAGGTCAGTTAACGGTTGAAGTTGACTGGCTGAAAAAAAAATCTGGGCTCAAATAAGTCTGTTGACGAACGAAAGGCTATGGTCGAATTCAATCACCCATCGATCAGCATCAAGCGTCAGGCACAGTTATTAGGTATTCATCGTACTAGCGTGTATCGCCAATCAAAGGGGCAAACAGAAAGCTCAGAAAACATCATGCTCATGCACGAAATGGATATGCTTTATACAGCTCATCCCTACTTTGGCTACTGGCGCATGACTACGAAACTTCGTGAGAAAGGATTTGAATCGACTACACTTAACTGGACAATAAAATTAAGGTCAAGTAGACTAAACACCAAATTTGGGTATACTGCTTATTAAACATAAAGGATCCGTACTAGAAACTTTACTTGGAGTGGCGGGTATGCTAGCCTTGTCGACGAGACAGATGAACACATCATCTGACTTCCTGGCTGGGAAAGCATGCCCGCAGAAGCTCCATGTCAAGTTTCGTCGCAAACCCACTGTTTTGGTGGTCTACTTCAACACTACCACAGTTTAGGAGAGTTTAAAAATGAGAAACAGACGAACATTCACTGTAGAATTCAAGGCTCAAATGGTTAAGCTTTATGAAAATGGGAAACTAAGAAAAGATATTATTCGTGAATATGATTTAACGCCTTCAGCCTTGGACAAATGTATCAAACAAAGCAAAACATCCTGTTCATTTAAGGAAAAGGACAATCGTTCTCTAGAAGAAAATGAATTGATCCAGCTTCGAAAAGAAAACAAGCGTTTATTAATGGAGAATGATAGTTTAAAGCAAGCCGCGCTGATACTAGGACAAAAGTAAATGTGATCAAGAATAACAGACACAAATACTCGATATCAGCAATGTGCGATGTCCTACAACTTCCAAGAAGCACCTATTATTACGAAGCAAAAGAAAAAGTAATGCAGAAGATGAACTGACAGCTGCCATTCTGGAAATTTTCCAGAAAAGCCGCAAAAACTATGGTACACGTAAAATCAAACATGAATTAGAGAAGCTTGGTATGATTGCCTCAAGACGAAGAATTGGCAGAATCATGAAAGAAAACGGGCTAGTATCAAATTATACGGTTGCCCAGTTTAAACCTCATGTAGATAAATGCAATGAATCAAAAGTTGAAAATGTGTTAAAACGAGAATTTGATCAACAAAAAAAATGAACAGTTGTGGTTAGTGACTTAACATACGTTAGAGTAGAAAAAAGCTGGCATTACATCTGTTTATTTGTCGATCTTTATAATCGAGAAATTATTGGTCATAGTGCAGGCCCAAACAAAGATGCTCAGCTAGTCTACCAAGCTTTATCGACCGTGAAAGCAGATTTACGGCAAATTCAATGATTCCACACAGACAGAGGCAATGAATTCAAGAACAAGACAATTGATGAAGCTCTAGATACTTTTCAGATTAATCGGTCGTTAAGCATGAAGGGTTGTCTCTATGACAACGTAATAGCTGAAGCAACCTTTAAAATTATCAAAACAGAATTTGTTAAGGGTAGATATTTCGAAAATTTAGACCAATTGAAACTGGAATTAGATGATTATGTTTTTTGGTTTAATCATATTAGAATCCATGGAACACTTGGGTATTTAAGCCCGGTGGAGTACAAAGAGAAACACCTCAAAAAAATTGTCTAGTTTAGTGTTGACATACCACTTATTTATGATGAAATGATTATGGGGCCTTTACCCCACTACGTGATTGTAATGAGGGAATACCCCATATACAGTAAGTTTCTAATCCGTACGTACAATAAAAAATATGGTCTTGATGCGTCTAAAGCCAAGTGATATTGCACTCCAATTTTTCGACTATTAGTACTTTCCTAAAGGATGTCAAGCAAAATTTCATCATCATCCTAGTCATTAAAATAGAAGAATCAACATGTTGTGCTGAAGTCAGAAAACACTGTCAATGTAAAATGTTTCAATTCCTCATAGTTAAGATAAAAACTAATGTGCAATTCTTTTGCTGTGTCTCTGAAATTCGGTTTCAATTCCTTATAGTTAAGATAAAAGCGAGACAATGATTTTCTTTTTAGGAGAATCTCTATGCGTTTCAATTCCTCATAGTTAAGATAAAAACGCATGGTTGATTTTACAAAGTACGGTTGACAGAAAGTTTCAATTCCTTATAGTTAAGATAAAAACCGAACGAACACAAGAAATTGAAGGGATGCTGACAGCGTTTCAATTCCTCATAGTTAAGATAAAAACTGCAATACCAATAAGCAATGTAACTACTGAGCCTAGTTTCAATTCCTCATAGTTAAGATAAAAACCCCAGAAAATGTTGTTAAATAAGCATTTCGTTTTAAATGGTTGATTGGTTATTTTCATTTTAACGAAGGAGTTATATTTTATCAATCCTTTAATTTGTGCGGGCTCAATGAAGATTTGAAAGAGTCGTCGATCCCCTAGGTTTTTTGCACGATTGGCGGTCGACGACAAATTTCATTATTTTTAAAACATAACGTTTGTTTGCAGATCGACAATTCAATTTCCTTTAAATCCTTGTTTTTTCCAGAATGCTTTTTACTGCTGCTTCTGTATCATAGACAATATTCCACCAGCTTTTTCTCGATCTCTTCTTTCTTTGGAACATTTTCATCTATTGATTTTGTAATATGGTGATTGCCTTTGAATCTCAAATTGATTATACACCAGATGTAAATTTATACAAGAATTGATTGTGAAATCCAAAAATTATATGAACAATATTTCTCAAGCATTTTTGGGTCAACTCGTCCGCTCCGGCGCATACATAGCCGGCAGCGTTAACTTCTTTACGGTTTAAACATAATCTTTTTCACCAAGTTCAGCTTTGCAACGTTTATTATCAACAAAAAAGCGTCTAGATGTTCGACGCTTCCTCCCCAGATTTCGTACTTTTTAACTTCGCTTTGACAACAACCCTTCATGCATTGTGATGGTGTTGCTCGAAAAACGAACCATCTGGTTGTTACCATTTCCGGCAAAACCGCTTGTTCCTCGAGCTGATTCAAGTACGCTTATGCAGCTGTCAAGAAAGGAAACACTTTATACTTTTCCAACCAGCTATCACCCCGGATTTATGTCTGCCATTATTTCTCCGTTGTCTTTTCAAGAGCATATTTGATTGCAGCGACGGATCCGATCCCATACAAGGCATATTTTAATCCGTTTACTAAAACCTCAAATGAGAAAGTGCTGGCTTCAAAAATAGAGAAAGCAATGCCAAGTACAACTGCGACAATCGGAATGTAGCGATTCGAAAGATTGGTTGCTTGACGGATTGCGTACAGCAAAACGGCTAATGCCACATATGCAGTGAATTCAATTGATAGAATAGCTTCCAATTGAACATCTCTCCTTTCTAATTGTCATTGCTTCAACATTAGTGTATTCAAGACCTAGGGCAAGAGAAACAGCAGAAGCATAGCAATTCAACAAATGAGTTACTTGTCTACCGCACGATTTTTTCCGTCACTGAACACTTACTTCAATGCAGCAAAAATAATAGCTACGACTCCTCCGATCACTGACACAATAATTGCGCTTGTGATCGTTAGCCGTAGCCACTTTGTATCGTCCTTAATAGATCGAATGTCATTAAATTAATGATCGCCAAAACAATTGACATAGAACCGTAATTAAATTACATTCTTATCCTTTGAATTTCAAATGTCGATATTTAAAACTCAATCGTTTGCTCGATTCTCATTAAAAATTTTCAAAAGAAAAAATGAACTTACTAATAAAACAGGTATTCCTATCAAGATGTATAAAAAATTTTTCGGCATAATCATATCGTATACATACAAAAAAGAGTTGTCCAAACAAACAGGACTATATATTTTAATATTTTTCAACTCCGCATTCATTTATCCATCGCTGCTTAACAAAAAATCTCTATGAAACTGTCATTTACTGCAAAATTTACATTGTATTAAAATCGATGGATAAACATGAAAAAGGTCGTGTAGTATGAATGAAAGCATTTTTATTTAGAAATCTCACAACATATTGGTTGGTATCAGTACTGATAACGATCTGTCTAATCCCCTAGATTCTGGATGTAAATATTTCCTATATTTTTATCTGCTGGCTTCTATGTATCTTTCATTGTTTTGTTGTATGGGGTATCCGCATCAATCCTCTCTGAAATTTTAAGTAAAAGTATTATGAAAAAAGAAAATCGACTATTAGTCAAAGCAATTGTATACTGTCTTTCTATATCTATATTTGCATTACAGTCTCCTCCTGAATTACTGATTTATGCAGTTATTCGTGCAGTGTTCTATTATTCTGTGGACGAATTTATTCGAAAAATATAATAGCAATAAACAATAGTCCAAGGATTTTTCTTTTGAACCTAAATAAAAATGCTCTATCAAATACAACTTCTAAATTTTATGTCGTTGGACGAATTTTTAACGAATGTTCCGTTCTTCTAATTTCGCATATTCACCTGCTTTTTACATTTAGATGAACAAAAAACACATAGTTTTGACGGCATCTCCTTTTTTATACGATTCAGCGAGCGATTAGTCTCACGCTTTTAGAAGTCCTTACGCAATTTCCTGCTGGGTTAGTTTGATGATCACCAAAAATAAATGTGTGATTCTTTAAGGCTTGTAATTGCGATTGAAGAATATATTCATTTTTTACCATTACAGTCGTTTCCGAGAAAAAATAACGGCCTTTCCCCGGTTGAGTATCGAGAAAAGGCCGCAGCTTCATATACTCTTTTTCTAATATCTGCTTGACAGAGTTATGTGCAAGTGACTATTACAGCATTGTTGTTCGATCTCAGTCGGAAATGCCCACTTGACAGGTTTTTGTGAACGCGCCTGACATTTTTTATATCTTACACTAATAAATCCAGCAACGCAATCAGCGCAAAAGCGACGACAGAAATAATTGTCTCCATTGCGGTCCATGTCATCAACGTTTCTTTGACGGTCATGCCGAAATACTCTTTGATCATCCAGAAGCCGGAGTCGTTGACGTGCGATAAAATGAGTGATCCCGCTCCTGTCGCTAATACAAGCAATTCAGCGTTCGTGCCAGGAATGCTGGCCGCAATTGGGGCAACGATGCCTGCCGCTGTCATCATCGATACCGTCGCAGAACCTGTCGCAATCCGAATGAGCGCGGCAATTCCCCAACCTAACAGCAGCGGAGACATTTGCGAATGTGTAGCCCAGTCTGCGATTTGGTCGCCAATTCCAGAATCAAGCAACACCTTATTGAATGCCCCGCCAGCGCCGATGACAAGCAAAATATTGGCGACAGGACCAAGGCAGTCATTGGTAAATTTTAATACTTTATCGCGATTGAATCCTCGAGCGTAGCCAAGGCTAAAGAACGAATAAATCGTCGCGATCAAAAGCGCGATGATCGGATCCCCGATAAAGCGCAGCACTTTCGATGCTTCCGACGCTTGATCCAGCGTAACATTAGCTATGGAAGCAACCAGCATTAAAATAACCGGAAGCAGAATCGTAAATAACGTGTTGCCAAAGCCAGGGAGGTCTTTCTTTTCTTTATGCTGTACAAGCTGCTCGGCGATTTCACCAGGCACTTGTTTATACATGCGCGACCCGATCCATTTTCCAAACAACGGGCCGGCGATAATGGCTGTCGGCAGCCCGACAATAAGCGAATAAAGAATTGTTGTCCCGACATCGGCTTTAAAAATGCCGACGGCAGCCATCGCAGCAGGATGCGGCGGAACAAGTCCATGCACGACAGATAATCCGGCAACTAGCGGAATACCAATTGTCACAAGTGAAATTCCTGTTTCCATTGCAATGGTAAACACAAGCGGAATTAATAGCACGAATCCTACTTGGAAAAATACTGGGATCCCCACTAAAAATGCGACGACCATCATTGCCCAATGGACGCGTTTTTGGCCAAAACGGTCAATCAATGTTTTCGCAATGCGTTCAGCGCCTCCGGACTCCGCCATCATTTTTCCAAGCATCGTTCCAAGCGCCAATACGATCGCCAAAAAGCCAAGCGTATTGCCAAGACCTGCTTTAATCGAATCAATAATTCCCGGCGTTTCCGGCGACGGTGCGATCAGCGGCATCCCCATTGCCAGCCCTACTCCAACGGATGTCAAAATCAAAGCGACAAACGGATGCATTTTCGCAACCGTGATGAGCAGCAATAACACAACAATCGCAGCAATAACAATCGCGATTCCCATTTCCATTCCTCCTCTTTTCTGTTTGATGCAAACTAAACCGATTTAGTAGCTATCCATTTCTACGCTGGAAAGAAGCAATCACATCAAACTCATCCTTTAAGCGATCATATAATCGTGTATATATATCAAATAGTTCGGAATAAATAAGCGTATTTTCTTCATTTGGCACATGGCGTGATAAAATATGAATCCACGTTTTCACCGTATCAAGCGATGGAATATCGCCAAGCGCATACAATGCCAATGCTGCAGCGCCTAGCGCAGACGCCTCGTGCGTTTCCGGTACTAACAGCTCTTTTCCCATCATATCGGCAAGCATTTGCCGCCAAAACGGAGATTTCGCAAAACCGCCAGATACGCGGATTTCCGACAGCGGCCCTGTGACATCGCGAATCGCCAGAGCGACAGAAAAGACGCTCATACATACCCCTTCCATCACCGAGCGAATAAAATGCTCCCGCTTATGACGGAGGCTGATGCCGAAAAAAGTCCCTCTTGCGTTCGCATTCCAGTACGGTGCACGTTCGCCAGACAAAAACGGAAGAAACAGCAATCCTTCTGAACCTGCTGGAACTCTTTCAGCGTACTTTGTCAGCAGTTCATATGGATCAATGCCGAGCCTTTTCGCCACTTCACGCTCTGGGCTGCCAAATTCGTCACGCAGCCAACGCAGCAAAATACCGCCATTGTTCGTCGGCCCGCCAACGACCCAATGATTTGGTGTAAGCGCATAACAAAACGTCCGCCCTTTTTCATCTGTTTTTTGAATTGGGGAAATCGTCCGCACCGCGCCGCTTGTTCCAATCGTAATCGCCGCCTCCCCGGGCAAAATCGCTCCGACGCCGACATTAGCGAGCACCCCGTCACTAGCTCCGACAACGACAGGGACGTTCGGATCCAAGCCCATTTGCTCAGCCCATTCTTTCCTCATCCCCCGCAATATGTGCGTCGTTGGCACCAAGCTCGATAACTGCGCTCTTGTCATTCCGAGAAGTTTAAGAACATCCTCATCCCAATCAAGCGTATCTAAGCGGAACAGACCCGTTGCTGAAGCGATCGAATAGTCGACAACATATTGGCCATATAATTGATACAGCACATATTCTTTCATCGATACAAATTTGTGCGTCTGACGGAATAAATCAGGCTGTTCCTCTTTCATCCAAAGCAATTTCGGAAGCGGGGACATCGGATGAATCGGGGTTCCAGTCCGTTTGTAAATGCTTATGCCGCTTAATTCATCCAAAAGCCGCTCCGCTTGTCCGACACTGCGGTTATCGGCCCAAATAATGCAGCGGGTAAGCGGGCGTCCTGATACATCAAGCGCCATTAATGAATGCATCGCCGCGCTGAATCCGATCGCCTTCACTTGGCTAGAAGGAATTTTTAACTTAGAAATAACAGCGTTTACAGTTTTCACAACAGCTGCGAAAATCTCCTCCGGATCCTGCTCCGCCCAGCCTGGATGCTGCTGTATTATTGGATAATCAATTGCGTGGGAGGCTAGCGTCCGCCCCTGTTCGCCAAACGCCACCGCTTTTGTGCTCGTCGTTCCGATATCGACACCAATTACAACTGGCTGTTTTGCTTCCATGTCTGCTCCCTCTTTCTATGATGTTTTTTCTTTTACCGATCCTCGTTCGATAAACGTAGGCGAAAAACGAAAAACTTGCGGTTGATGCTCGCTTTTTTTGGCGATTTGCAAAAAAAGCCGTTCTGCCGCTTTTTTCCCCATGGCAAACGTCGGCTGCGAGATCGTCGTCAACGTCGGCGTATAAACATGGGCAAACGGCACATCGTCAATGCTGATGATCGCCAATTCGTCAGGAGTATTAATATGATTTCCTTTAATAAAATACAAAACTTCCATCAATGTTAAATCATTGATCGCAAACAATGCTTCCGGCAAGCGGCCGGATTCATACAACCTTGTCAATTCTTTTTGAATACGCGGGATCTCCGTTGTGATAAAATAATCGTCAACAACTGGAAGTCCCTTTTTTACTAACGCTTGCCGAAATCCTTCAATGCGCTCCATCCTCGGAACGATATGGGAAACAAGCGGCGGAGTGACAATTCCGATGTGTTCGTAACCACGCTCAGCAAAATATTCGACCGCCAATTCAGCAGCCTTTTGATTATCAAGCAGAACTGCGTCCGCTTTGACCTCCGGAACCATCCGATCGACAAACACAAGCGGAAACCGTTCTTCAAGTAATTTTTGATATATATCAGCGTTTTTTCCTGTTGGAAAAATAATCAAACCATCGACTTGTTTTGCCCGCAGCATCTCAATATATTTCTTTTCTTTCTCCGGATCATCATCGGAATTAGAGACGATAACATGGAAACCCCGCTCTTGGCACTCTTCCTCAATCGCATGCAGCACTTGCGTCGTAAGCATATGCATAATGTTGAAGACGACCACTCCGATTGTCATCGTTGTTTTCTGTTTTAAGCTGCGGGCGATAATATTCGGTTGATATCCCAATTCCTTAATCGCCATGGCAATTCGTTTTCTCGTTTCCTCGCTCATATATTCATAACGTTTATTTAAATATTGCGACACCGTGCTTTTCGAGACATCCGCCAACTTTGCGACGTCAGCCATCGTAACTTTCTTCAAAGGGATCCCTCTTTCATTACTAAATCGATTTAGTATTTATAAGCGTTTTCATAAACCGGTTTAGTAAAATTATAAAACAAAATGAAATCGTTTTACAATTATTTTGTTAAAATTTTTTCTTTAAAAATCAACATATCTGGCTGCCAAACGTTGTAAATAAATTGATATTTTTGTGAACCAGTTAAATGCGGACAAATCCAATTTTAAAAAAACTGCCCGTTTATATGGATAGATTCATTAATCGCCGATAAGAAAAAATCTTCGCAAAACATTGACGGAATTACCGGCTGTGCGCAACAGCGATCATAAAAATGTAATTTTCGACATCTATGACCCGGCACAAAAAATCTGCGATACTAGTTGACCCTTAACGATGAGCCGAAAACAACATGAGTACCAGTAAAAATCCATCCCCTCCCCCGTTTCAAATCCAGAAACCGGATAGTGAGAAATGGCTGGATAGCAAAAGATTGTAATTGCTGGACAAAAACATTCTCTTGACCATTCTTGTCAAACCGTGATACGCTCGACTTACAAATTATTTTAAAAATTCTAAAAATAATGTTACAAAGGGGTGAACATGATGCACATGGCGGATGCCTTGATTTCACCAGCTGTTGGTGGAACCATGCTGGCAACTACTGCTGGAGTTGCAGCTTATTCAATCAAAAAACTCCAGAATGAGCTGGATGAAAAGAAAATTCCTTTAATGGGAGTGATGGGAGCATTTGTTTTTGCAGCACAAATGATTAATTTTTCAATACCAGGCACTGGTTCAAGCGGACACCTCGGAGGAGGAATGCTGCTGGCAATATTATTAGGTCCTTATGCGGGATTTTTAACGATGGCTTCGATTTTGTTGATACAGGCATTGTTCTTTGGTGACGGCGGATTGCTTGCTTATGGCTGCAACGTATTTAACCTTGGTTTTTATACGTGCTTTATAGCGTATCCATTCATATATAAGTGGATTACACGTAAAGGGGTTACTTCCAAAAGGATTTTTGCTGGTTCGATGGCTTCAGCGCTGGTTGCTCTCCAATTGGGTGCTTTTAGCGTTGTCCTTGAGACTCTTTTATCGAGAAAAACCGAATTGCCTTTTGAGAAATTCGTATTGTTAATGCAGCCGATACACCTTGCGATCGGGATAGTTGAAGGGCTGGTAACCGCAGCAATCATTACCTTCGTATGGAGAGCTAGACCTGATATTTTGGAAAAAGCAGCAAACGAGGAAGCCTTTGGCAATATATCTATGAAGAAAGTATTGACAGCCCTTTCAATCGCTGTAGTTGTGGTTGGCGGTTTGTTTTCTTGGTTTGCATCCGCTAATCCTGACGGACTGGAATGGTCTATCGAAAAAACAGCAGGTACGGCAGAATTGGAAGCTCCTGACGGCATTCATGAAACACTCTCTGAAATTCAAAGCAAAACAGCATTATTGCCTGATTATGATTTTAAAGCAAGTGAAAATGAAAAAACAGCTGGACAAGCTGAAAATGCGTGGCCTGCTGTTAATGCTGGGACAAGCGTTTCGGGTATAGTAGGAGGAGCATTGACTCTTGCATTAGCCGTATTTACAGGGTGGGGCATCATGTTGATTAAAAGGAAAAAAATAAAAACGACTGCTTGATCATTTTTATGGTGGGGCCCTCCCTTTAGTTTATTAAAATATATAATAGGAATGGATGTAAATGTCGAACATGATAAATTCGCTGTCTAATATGAGGCTTCTGGATGATCTGGCGCGAAAAGAGACCTTTATACACAGAATTCATCCACTAATAAAGCTGTTAACCACAGTCGTCTATTTGACTGTGGTTGTATCATTTGAAAGGTATGAAATAATTGGTCTTTTGCCTTTTATTTTTTATCCTATACTAATTTTTGCTTTTGCAGAGCTACCAGTTGCGCCAATTTTAAAAATGATATTGCTTATTGAACCTTTCATTATCGGAATCGGAATATTAAATCCATTGTTTGATCATTCTAAAGTGCTGTTTGGTGGAATTGCCATTTCAAAAGGTTGGGTTACTTTTTTATCTATTTTAATAAAATGCAGTTTAACAGTGACAGCCAGCATTTTACTCATTGCAACCACAGGGATGGATCGGTTTGCCGCAGCTTTGCGGATGCTCAAAATCCCTAAGATTTTTGTCTTACAGCTTCTATTAACATATCGATATATATCGGTGCTGATCGAAGAGGTTTCTAGGATGATAAGGGCGTATTCACTTAGGGCGCTAGGACAAAAGGGATTAAAGTGGAGCGCTTGGGGCTCTTTTGCCGGACAAATATTGCTCAGGACTTTTGAAAGAGCAGAGCGGGTATATCAAGCAATGAATTTAAGAGGCTTTACAGGAGAGTATTATACAGGAGATATTGCAAAACTAAGCTTTCAAGATCTTGCCTATTTTGCCGGATGGAGTCTATTTTTTATTATTGCAAGAATTTACAACATACCTATATTGATAGGGTCATTGTTTACAGGAGTGATGCGATAGATGAGCCATCATAAAATTGAAGTGAAGAATCTGCATTTTTCGTATCCGGATGGACATAAAGCAATTAAAAATATGTCTTTTTCCATTTATCATGGTGAATCAGTCGGAATCATTGGTGCAAATGGTGCTGGGAAGTCTACGCTGCTAATGCTGTTGATGGGAGTTTATTTTCCGGATGGCGGAGAAGTGCTGGTAGGAGATGTGCGTGTAACCAAAAAGACATTACCGATGATTCGCCAAAGATTGGGAATGGTTTTTCAGGACCCTGACGACCAATTGTTCATGACTACTGTTTATGAAGACGTTGCCTTTGGACCACGAAATTATAAGCTGGAAGAGGAAGACGTGGAGAGACGGGTGATGCAGGCACTGGAGAAGGTTGGAATACCTCATTTGAAAGACAGGGCCCCCTATAAACTATCAGGCGGAGAAAAGCGCTCTGCCGCAATTGCATCCGTTTTATCCATGCAACCTGATGTATTGATCATGGATGAGCCAACTTCTGGCCTGGATCCAAAATCAAGACGGAGAGTAATTGATTTGTTAAAAAGCTTTGAACATACAAAAATAATTACCAGCCACGATTTGGACATGGTACTTGAAACCTGTAAAAGGATTATTGTGATAAAAAAAGGAGAAATAGCTGCAGATGGAACCGCAGTGGACATTTTATCCAATGAAGATCTGCTGAATAGCTGTGGCTTGGAATTACCTCTGTCACTTCAAAATTGTCCTGTCTGTGGAGCTTCAAAAGGCAAATTCGGATATATTCATGAGAAAATTGTAGTCGACAAAGAAGCCAAAAAAGAATTGCGATTGACCAGAGAATGAGTTTGCTTTTGAAATTTGAAGAAGCTCAAATAAATTCAACTATTTCGAAGCAGTTGACCCTATGAAATAAGCACTGCCAAATCTGACGAGAACCATAAAATATTCTCTCGTTTATTTTGATGTTCCATGCACCCCCGCTCCGACATCACTTTCACAAAAAACATCGGCTGGCTCATTGATGTTCCGAACTTAACTTATATCCGTTTCCCCGATTATAAAAATGATGAAGGAGTTTTCTGAAATATATAGAACAGAAATTGTTCATAACGGTAAAGATATATTTAATAATCAATATGAAATTCAGAAAAAAATTATTAGGTTTACAAACGCTTATCGTTCGTTGCATTTACAACTTAATTGAAAGTGGTGCAAAAAGTGAAGAGGATTTTAATAATTTTATTGAAAAGAAAAAAGTACAATTGGGTGTTCAACCAAATCCAAAATTAAATAAAAATGATTTAATAAAAGAAATATAATGGTGAAGTGATATTAGGTCAATAAAGTAGACACAAAAATTTATAAATTTTTTTAGCAGCTACCGCTATCGCTTGGTGGCCTTTTAAAAATAATTACGATGTTGTCCTAATTATTTTTAAAAGGTAAATTTTCGGGTCTAACTATTCTATTAATA
>ERZ1673778.46-NODE-46-length-31785-cov-22.194233_pt1 | contig 31785 bp, 28 predicted proteins | sample MGYA00580137_ERZ1673778 | MGnify/ENA primary metagenome ERZ1673778 (study PRJEB41219, sample SAMN04549619) | soil metagenome | isolation source: soil | place: USA: Wyoming, Fireholl Drive Yellowstone National Park | collected 2009-07-28 ...
GTCTTCGGGGTTCGGGACTTACACCCTATAGTTCATGTACATGCCGGGCGCACCAAAAAAAAAAAAAAAAAAGCACAGGGAGTGACGTTGGACATCAGTGCCCGAACATTCGTTCGTTACCTTGCCTCTCTCCATTTCTGATAGACGTTCAGTAGGGGCTCGCTATAGCCACTCCTTCGCGTCAGTTTCATCCAGATCTGTCGTGATCGACGGACGAGTCGCCCTGCCATCGTGATCACCGTCTGAATAATCGTCTTGATGCGGCGGCGTTTCACTTTGTGGTGCAACGGATGTCTCGGATCGCTTAATAGATCTTGTCCAATCAGACGAAGAAGATTGTAAACGAAGGCTCCCATGACCAACACGAGCGCATTCGTTTTCATCTTCCCAGATGGAAGCCGCTCTAAATCTAAGTCGCTCTTCAGTTCGCTATGAAACTGTTCGCATGTCGCATGATCATGATACAACGCGAGCACATCGCTCATTCGAACATGCTCGTATCCTTTGAGCCGCACCCAATAGCTTTCCACTTCATAATCAGGAACGAGCATCAGCTGTCCATTGCGTTCCATCGTCCGTTCCGTCACTTGGGTGACTTGAACGTACGTATACGTGTTTCCATCGATCGCTGCCTTCTGTGGAAGGCATAGCTCATAGGTTTGTACTCCTTCGCTTTGTCCATCATCGACACGTTTGCCCTTTTGCGAAGCGATCTGGAACCAAAGCGCTTTCGATTCTCGGCGTAAGTTTCGCTTGATGACAAAGTCCACGTCTTCCTTTAGGCATACGTGCACATTCGCTTCTGCATCGTTTCCTGCATCCATGCGAACAAGCAGACGAGATGAAGTCAGTTGACGAGCTCGACGGATAGCGGTGACTAAAAACGAGGGCATGTTGTTTTGCACATGTTGTTTCCCTGGACGCAACTCGGCATGAACGAGATACCCTTCCTTCCCTGCATACGCAAACAACGGTGTAAAACCGTCAAATCCTTTATACGTTCGACTGACTCCTTCTTTTTTCGTATCGGAGTTGTCAAATGGGGAACCATCTATATCAAGGGGAAGCCATGTCGTCTTTCCTTTGGTCCAACAAGGGGACAAAGTGGCATGTCGTTGAATCAACAGACGTATGGCCTCCTCCCAAAGAATCGTTTCGGTCATCGGAAGACAAGCGAGCTGATCGAGTCGTTGTCGCAAGGTTGGAGAGGAAGGCACGTGCTGAATCCCCATCGATGCCGAAAAGATATCGTCCTGACGATACGCTTCGATATGATCGAAATCCGTTTTTCCTGTGGCAAGCAAGCGAATGACATCGCTATGGGAAATGTGCACTTCTCGACGAACCGTTGGAAGCCGAAGTGCGTTTACCCGTTTATCCAGTTTCGTTCGATGGAGTAAGTAGCCAACGAGAGCAAGCCCAGCACTTGGGGTAATCGCTTCATCTGTCAATACAAACCGAATCGGGAAATCTTTCATCACATCACCTACTTGATGAAGAATCGTCAACGTCGTTTTCCCTTATCGTATCAACGGTTTGCGACCATTGTAAAGATGTTTTGTCACGGATTCAGGGACGTCATCAAAATAACAAAATCTGCTAACTCTCCATGTCTCTTATAATCATGGGCTCCGTGCCATGGTCCTCTTTGTTCATCACTCGTTTTTGGGGCCAATGCAGTTGAAACCGTAAAGCCAGCTTTGCGAACCTGCGGCAAAATCGTTTCGAGAAAGCCGTTATACAGCTCACGATCCTTTTCCCGAATATGTTCAAAATCGATATTTAAAGCTTTATATCCTTTTACTTTCATCGTCTGAATAACGCCATTGATCAAACTTTTAGAGGCTGTTTTATCTGTAAAGATACGATGAGCAATATCCGGTGAAAAATTTCCTTCTGTAAAATTGGTGATGACCATCATCGGAATCGCACCGGATTTTTTAACAGCTGCGAGTGCTTCACTGTCTTCAATTGGAACAAGACTTCCATCGGCGTTCACTCGGTAACTGAAAAAAGCTACATATGATAAATGCTGGCTGACACCTTTTAAGTCAGAAACGGATTGCTGCGGAGTGATCGGCTCAAGAAATCCAATTGAGTTAATAGGTCTTTTGTCGCTGGTCGTCTGATCAGGGTTTACCTTTTGTATTCGTTTTGCTGGAGATTGGCTATGCTGTATCCTAATGAGCGAGCTATCTCCTTCATTCTGAGTTGTCGTTCCTTGCTGTTGATCATAAGAAGCGCCCTGCTTTTTATCATTTCCATTTCCGCATCCAGAAAGAGCGAGCGAAAGGCAGAGCAAAATGACAAATTTTCTCATCACAACATCTCCTCTTGTTTTTTCTTATACTTCCTAAACAAGAGGATGAATATTCCCGAGTTTTTCACTTCTGTCCATAGATTCAGCAAATATGCGCTGGAAAAAGTATTTAAAAAAAGACTGTCGCAAAATTACATAGAAATTTTTCATCTGCTGTTGACCTTTTTACAGTTCCATTTTGCTGCGTGTTTCTCCGTACATTTTTTTCATCAGCTGCTTCGAATTTTTTTATTTACATCCTGTGCTCCAGAAGTTGCAATTTTTTTGCAGTCCTTCTACCTACGTTCTTCGTTTGTCGATATTAGAGGAATGGCCATGGGCGGAAATCGTCATATCACTTGCAATCTTAACAATAAGTGTTTGGATCTTTATGAAACTAGCTGGAAAAATATTTAAAGTCGGCATCTTAATGTACGGAAAAAATGCCACGCCAAAAGAAATATGGACTTGGATCAGACAATGATCAAAATAAAAAAATCGGCTAAACGCCGATTTTTTATGATTTGGTGAAGATGAATAACATTTGCAAGCTGCGTAGTTATGATCGGTCTTTATTCCCAAAATACCGGTTCGCCTTCGATATGGCAAGGCTTGGGCTGATAGATGTCTTCTTTTGTTTTAAGATAGTGATGAATTCTTTCTACATTGGCTGTAAAAGCATTGCTTGCGATATCGCATCCTAAAAAGCGGCAGTTGTTTTTTATGGCTGCAATAGCTGACGATCCGCTCCCTAAAAACGGGTCGCAAACCGTAAATCCCTCTTCGGCACTTGCATAAATCATCGCTTGGAACAGCTCAACCGGTTTTTGCGTCGGATATTTCGAATGGTGAATTCGTTTAAACCGCCATACATCCGGAAAAGACCGGTTTCTAATTTTGCGGTTGTTTCCGTTCGTAGCAAAAATAATATATTCGTGCCTTCTTCTAAAATAATGCCCCATTCCCATATTGATTTTATCCCAAGTGATGATGTTTTTTACGTCAAAGTACTCTCTCATTAAATGCCCTAAGCTTAATAAAGAAAAAGAATCAAACATGATGTAAATGTGCCCTGTATCTTTTTTCAGCACCCTCTTGCACTCTTGTAAAAAGAGATGATAGTTTTCTTCACTGTCTTCAAATTCCACAAACCATTTCCCATTTTCCGTTCCCTTTTGCTTATATTCACCGACGATTCTGCCCTTCCCGAGCTTCAGCTTGTTATTCATTCCAGAATAAGCAGGGTCTGTTACAATCAAGTCGATGCTTTCATCTTTTAAAGACTTTAAAAAGGATATGCAATCATTTAGTTCAATTTTTACTTCGAGATTGTTTCCATATTTAAACGTTCTCACAGATGCAGTTTCTGTGTCCATATCCAAACACCCTTTTAAAAATAAACGAGATAACTATTTTATCATACTATAGAAGAACGTACATTCTCAACCGATTTAGCTCGTATCTAGCATTTGGCGCAGCGACTTTCAGTGGATTGTTGTCTTGCCTATTTATTTTAATTTTCGTATTTGGGCATTATCGCGTGCAGATTATCTGATTATGCTTATGACCTTCTCCGCATAATCCTCTGGGGACGTTATTTCCTTCTTGATCTCTGTCCAGTTTGCTCGTCCAATCAAAGTTTTCCATACTACAGCCAAGGTATTTATCATGCACTCCAAAGCTCTCCGGTTTTTTTGTTATTTTGAAACATTTTCAGCACTCACTTTCAGATGTATGTTGCTCAATTGGCTACAGTCCTAAACTGAAGAATAACTTTCCCGGTGTTTCATTCTGTTTCATGAGGATTCAACCATTAAGCCCCTATTTATTCCATATTTAATGACTTCGTCAACGAAGAAAAAAAATAACGGAAATTGGACCAGTATTGCGGAATATAAAATTTCATTTTGCTGTTTGTTTTTGACGAAAAGCAGCAGCTGGAAATCAATGTAAGTTTTGTTAAGGATGTTTGATGAAAGATTTAGTCCGCGAAACCGCTTGTTGCAATCGTTGGTGTTTTCGCTTCCCTATATATTTCTACTAAAACCTTTCTTTTGGCTGTAACTTCTCCTAATTTATTTCCTGGGTTGAATATACCGATGTGAGAACCTCTTCAAATGATAAAAGCCTGTAGAATTCCAATAATGAATTCTGCAGGCTTTGCCCTAGCTGGATACTTTCCGCCCCCTGTGGCTTACCCTTCTCCAATATATTTAAATATGAAACAACGGATAGCATAAATCCCCGCTTTTTATGAATTCGTCGTTACCAACCGATTGCCGCACCGTCTCCTCTTGGATCAACCCCGCCATGTAAAAAGCTTTGGTCATCAATTAATATGGCGTTGGCATGACCCATTATTTTATCAATAGGTTCAACAACTTTCACAAGATGGCCAGCTTTGATCATCGATTCGATCACTTCTTTTGAGATGCGGCCTTCCATCTTCAATTCTTCCGTCTCTTCTCCCCACGTTCTTCCCCACACAAACCTTGGCTCATATATTGCTTCTGCAGGGCTCATTCGATAATCAATCATTCTTGTAATGATAGCTGTTTGTGTTTGCGGCTGCCCTTCTCCTCCTTGTGTTCCGTATAAAATATACGGCTTTCCATCTTTAAAAGCCATTGCAGGCATCAGCGTGTGGAACGTTCTTTTTCTCGGCGCCAAGCAATTGACATGCGAACGATCAAGAGAAAAGAACGACCCTCTGTTTTGCATTAAAATCCCTGTGTCACCAGCAACAACACATGAACCGAATTCAAAATAAAGACTTTGTATAAAGGAAACCGCATTCCCCTCTTCATCCATGACAGCCGCATGGGCAGTGTCGTTTCCGACAGGCTGAGTCTTCACTTCGCTTGCTTTTGTCAGATTGATCGATTCGGCCAGCTTTTTCGCATATGTTTTGCTTAACAATTTATCAAGCGGAATCTGGTAGAATTCGGGATCTGTCAATACTTTGTTTCGGTCTTGAAAGCTTTTTTTCAATGATTCTGTCAAAAGGTGATAATACTGAAAAGAACCGTGCGGAATCGTTTTAAAATCAAAGTTTTCTAAAATATTTAGCGCCATTAGCCCGGCAAAGCCTTGTGAATTGGGCGGAACCTGATACATGGTATAACCGCGGTAAGTTCCGCTCAGCGGTTCGACCCAATCTCCGTGATGATCCGCAAAATCATCCTCTATTAAAATCCCGCCTTTTTCTCGAAGGCTTGATACAATGCGTTTTGTTAAACTGCCTTTGTAAAAATGATCTCTTCCTTTGTTCGCTAACTCTTTCAATGTATCCGCCAATTGCTTCTGAATAAATTTTTCATTTATGCTCGGAATTCGATGATGAGGCAGGAAAATCGATGATGTTTCCGGAAATTCTCGCAGAATTTGAACATTTTTTTGCGTGTTGACATATTGATCTTTTGAAAAAGGGAATCCATTTTCCGCATATTCGATAGCAGGCTCTAAAACCTCCGCCAATGAAAGTCTTCCGTATTCTTTTATGATGGCATCCCAACTGTCAACCATACCCGGCACGGTGATAACACTTTGAATACCTCGATACGGAATGGCGGATAAACCTTCGTATTTTTCAGGCGTGGCGTTATAGCCTGACCGGCCGCTGCCGTTATACGCACGAACTGCTTGATCCTTTCTGCTGTAAAACAGCCAAAAAGAGTCTCCTCCGATCCCTGTCATGTGCGGATAAACGACCGCTAAGCAGGCGCTGACCGCTACCGCTGCATCGAAGGCGTTGCCCCCTTTTTGCAGTATGCGGCAACCGGCTGCCGATGCTAAATAATGCGGACTGACAACCATACTTTTCGTTCCGATCATTGATTGGCTCATTTTACTTGTTCCTCCCCCGGTTTGTAGTATTGAACGAAATGGGTCATGCGATTTGAACCTTCCGTAAATAGAAATAAAACAGCGCCGATGATTAGCAAAACCCCTGACAAATAAAAGCCGATTTCAAGCTTGCCGGTGATATCGGCAAAATAGCCCGTAATATAAGGGGCAAAAATGGAAGAAAGCATTCCGCTGAAATTGAAAAAACCATACACTTTGGAGTACATGGATGACGGCGTAATTTCAGCCATATAAGATATTAATACGGGATCGAGCGCCAATTTTCCTAGCAGTCCGTAAAAAACTAATCCTGCTATCAACAAAGAATAATTTTCCGCATAAGGGATGACAAATTGGCAAACAGCTCCAGCAAAAGCTAAAAAGATGATCAGTGGCTTTTTATTTTTTACTTTATCTGAAACATATCCAAAGAAAATAGCCCCCGGAATCGAAGCCCAAGGCACTAAAGAAGATATGATCCCTGTTTGCGAGCCTTCTACCCCTTTTACCGTCTGCAAATAATAAGGCAACCAAGTAAGCATTCCGAAGAATCCATATAAAGAGCAGAAGATGAGAATGTAAACGAAAAGATGATTTTTTGTAAACAACCGTTTTAAGTTTTGGCTATCTTTCATATGAGGAACTTCTTGTTTTTTTTCATGGCTGGATTGATCTCGTACACATATTCCTATCAAAATGGCAACAATAATAGTTGGAATGGCAAATAGATAAAATGAAAATTGCCATCCTTTGTTTAAGGTATATGTGAAATAGCTAGCAGCAATAAAACCAAGAGAAATGCCGAAAGCCATTCCGCTATTGATCACTGCAGAAACGATCCCTCTGTATTTTTTAGGGGTAATGTTGGAAGAAATTCCGTATTGCGAACCGTAATAAGTACCTTCTCCAATACCTGTTAAAGCGCGCATCAGCAAAAACAATGCAAATGAAGATGCCAATCCGCTCAAAAAAGTGGTAATGCCAAATAATATATAACCAATTACTAAAACTTTCACTCTTCCAAACCGATCAGCCAAAAAACCTGTTGGAATTTGCATGATCGAATAGGCAATAAAAAATACAGTGGACATCAAACCTAATTGACTATTGTTTAAATTCCACTGCTCTCCTATTTCTCCCATCACTGGCGACAAAATATTTCGATCCGCATACATAAATACCCATCCTAGAAAAAACAAGAAAATAACGATGGCTGGATGTGTGCGTTTCATTTTCTTCACCCCTCTCAACTTTTTTTAAAAATTTGATTTCATTATAGAAAGCTGCTGAGGAAAGTTCCTTGAATTTGTAAATTTTTTTAACAAAGTTTTTTTCGTTTCGTAAACAAATAAATATTTTCATTTTTTTATAGAAATCATAAAACGTATTTTGTATACTAAAGGAAATTATAATTAGAAAATTAACTACATAACGAAATAAAGGGTGGTATGAATGGCATTCGAATACAACATTCCGAATTTAGACATAGACCATATTGATAAACAAATTTTAGAGAAGCTGCATGAAAACAGCCGGATATCGTATACCGATCTCGGAAAAGAAATCGGTTTGTCTCGAGTTGCCGTTCAGGCGAGAATAAACAACTTAATTGAAAAAGGAATTATCGAGAAATTTACGACGGTTATCAATCCGACGAAAATCGGCATTCATGTTTCCGCCTTTTTCAACGTTGAAGTGGAACCGCAATATTTAGAGGAAGTGGCAGAACAATTGGCGGAGGAGCATGCCGTTACAAGCTTGTACCATATGACTGGACCAAGCAAGCTCCATATGCATGGAATCTTTAAAAATAATCAAGAAATGGAAAATTTTTTAACAAAAAAATTGTATCCGATGCGCGGTGTCGTCAGCGTTGACTGTCAAATTCTCATTAAACGATACAAGAGCCGCATGGGAATGAAATTATAAAGGATGAGGGGGAGAAATATGCAAACTTCTTATAAAAGTCTTATCATGGCTATGCTGAGAACCGGAATTTTTGGATTCGGAGGCGGTCCTTCCGTCATACCGCTGTTCCGTTATGAAGCAGTTTCCAGATACCGTTGGGTAAAAGATGAAGAATTTGCAGAAATATTGGCGATTGCCAATACCCTGCCCGGTCCGATCGCGACAAAAATGGCCGCTTACTTAGGATATAAACAAAAAGGGGCATTAGGCGCTTTTATTTGCGTAGCAGCTCATATTTTGCCTACATGTTTGGCCATGATTCTATTATTCAAAATGGTCACAGCTTTAAGCGATTCACCTGTTATCCACGGTATGATTTCTGCTGTTATGCCGGTGATCGCCGCCATGCTTGGGCAGTTGGCTTACGAATTTTCCGCAAAGGCCGTGAAAGGATTGGGAAAATGGCTTGGCGTCCTGCTGATGATTGTTTCGTTTTGCCTGCTGCAAGTGATTTCGATTCATCCAGCTATTGTAATTCTAATGTTTTTAACATATGGAGCTTTCCATTTAAAACGGAAGAGCAGAAGTAAGGAGATGTCTGCATGAAAATCTGGATCAGCTTATTCATCGGTTTCTTTTTGGCCAACATACTCGGTTATGGAGGAGGACCCGCTTCCATTCCGCTTATGTATGAGGAGATTGTCAATCATTACAAATGGCTGACAAATGCAGAATTTTCCAATATGCTCGCACTGGGAAATTCTTTGCCGGGCCCTATTGCGACGAAGATCGCCGCCTATGTCGGTTATGATGTGTACGGATGGTGGGGGGCTTTCATCGCCTTGTTTGCGACTGTATTTCCGTCAGCTTTCGCTTTGATTCTGTTGTTAAAACTGATTCAACGCCACCGGGAATCTTTAGTTGTGAAAGGAATGACCTTGCTTGTACAGCCTGTTATTGCGGTCATGATGCTGCTTTTAACTTGGGAAATGATAGAAGACTCTGTCCATTCGCTCGGAATTATCCAATCGCTCATTATTGCTGCTGTATCGTACTTTGCCTTAGAAAAATGGAAGGTTCACCCTGCCATTCTCATTATGATTTCCTTTGTTTATGGAGGAGTTGTTCTGCCCAATTTTTAAAACCGGTCTGTTTGGAGCACCAGAGAAACTGTGATTTTCAGCTTTTCGCAATACCTGAGAAAATTTTTCTGTCAAGAAATGCGCCAACTATCTTGCTTTGTTTCAATTAGAGTCGTATAATCTCTTTTTAAAAATACGAATGATTTTCTCGTATAAGTTTGGAAATACGGTCCAAACGTTTCTACCAAACTACCGTAAATAGTTTGACTACGAGAGACGATACACAACTCTCCCTGTCAAACTCAACGCGCGAGTTTACTACAGAAGGGAAAAGTGAGAATGGACAAAAACATGTTAAAGAAAAGAATCCAAGTGGCTAGCAAACAAATTCCGGCAGACATTGTGATTAAAAACGGAAAAATTGCCGATGTTTTCAATTTAGAAATTTTGCATGGAGACATCGCCATTGCGGACGGAGTGATTGCTGGAATCGGAGAATATGATGGGGTAAACATCATTGATGCCGAGAATAAATTCATCGTTCCAGGTTTCATCGACTCTCATGTCCATATTGAATCTTCGATGGTGACACCGAAGGAGTTCTCCAAAGCAGTTCTGCCCCACGGTGTGACAACCGTTATTATAGATCCGCATGAAATTGCGAATGTCGCCGGGACGAAAGGTATATCTTTTATGCTGGAGGATTCAGAAGGCTTAGATTTAGATGTGTATTGCATGCTGCCTTCCTGCGTTCCGGCGACTTCGTTTGAAAATGCCGGCGCTGTGTTAAATGATGATGAACTTGCACCTTTTTACAAGCATCCTCGGGTGCTCGGGCTTGCGGAAGTGATGGATTTCCCAGGTGTTCAAAATTTAGATGACCGCATCATTGACAAGCTTTTAACGGCATCAGCATATAAGATCGACGGACACGGCGCAGGTCTTGGCATTGAAGGAGTCAATGTTTACAGAGCGGCCGGCATTCAAACAGATCATGAATGTGTGACAAAAGAGCAAGCAAAAGACCGCCTTGCTCGCGGAATGTACGTCATGATCCGTCAAGGATCTGCTGCAAAAAATTTGCCAGAACTAATCGGCGTGGTCAATGAAAAAAATAGCCACCGCTGTCTATTTTGTACGGATGACAAGCATTTAGACGACTTAATTGCCGAGGGAAGCATTGACTACAATATTCGTCTTGCCATCGAGCATGGACTTGATCCTCTCATAGCGATTCAAATGGCGACGATTAATGCCGCCCAATGTTTCGGACTAACGCAAAAAGGAGCGATCGCACCTGGATATAGAGCAGATCTAGTCATAGTAGATAATTTCAAAGCTTTTACGATTGAAAAAGTTTTGAAAGCCGGAAAAGTGATTGCTGAAAACGGTCAATATATCGGATCTATAGACCAACCAAAACCTTCCGTTTTATCAAGAAATTCTGTCAATCTAAACATAAACGAGGTTACAAAAGAACGGTTGGCCATACACGTGAAAAATAACCAAAAAGCGCATGTAATAGAAATTATTCCGAATCAAATTGAAACGGTTAAAAGAATGATGGAAGTACCGAGCGACGGTGTTTGCTTCATCCCTTCCATTGAAAAAGATTTGGCAAAACTGGCTGTACTCGAACGCCATAAAAATACTGGAAACATTGGCCTTGCCATTGTAAAAGGATTAGGCTTAATCGGCGGTGCAGTCGCCACAACCGTCGCCCACGATTCCCATAATGTGATCGTTGCCGGCACAAACGATGAGGATATGATCTGCTCCATTCAAGAGATAAAGAGAATCGGCGGTGGGCTAGTAGTTGTGAATGATGGAAAAACGCTCGCCTCTTTGCCGCTTGTGATCGGCGGATTGATGTCAGATCAAGCATATCCAATCGTCGCCCATCAACTCGATGAATTGAACAGCAGCTTGCACAAAGTGAGCAAACATCGGCATTTCAATCTCTTCCTCACGCTCTCTTTTTTAAGTTTGCCTGTCATTCCAGAGCTTAAAATTACAGATTTAGGATTATTTGACGTCACAACGTTTCAGCACATAGAAGTTGCAGCCGAGCACGGCGTTTAAATATCGTGTAAAAAATGATTGTATGGGCTGCAAAACACATAAAAAAAGAAAACTCCGGCAAGGGAGATTGGCTCATCTGCCGGAGTTTCATTTGCCTTTTTTCGCTTAGAGTTTAAATTCTTTAAGCCTGCTAAAGCTTTCCAATACGTGTCAGAAATGATTCATTCATAAATTCGCAGGAGATGTTTTTTTACACGCTTGGCCGATAGCTTAACCGTTTTTTCCGCCGGACTTTATCCCGTTCCAAAATCCTTTGCTCGATCAATAGAATTCACCTTTTTGCCAGCTCGCTCCGGTCAAAATCAAACAAATTATACAGCTTGTATGCCATCATGAGCTCAAAGCGCATATCTGCATGATTTAAATCAACATTGAGTATTTCTTCAACACGTTCAATGCGATATTCAAGTGTGCTGCGGTGTATAAATAATTCTTTCGAAGCTTCGCGGTAAATCAAAAGGATTTTTGCAGCGCTTCGGTCATGGTCATACGATTAAATTCGGCAGGTTGTTTTCCTTCAACATTGTCAATTGATATTTTGAATGGTGCTATGACATGATCCGATCACTTAAAAGTTTTCCTTCAACAACATCAACTAACATCCTTGTTGCCTGCTTTGTGTGTGCAAAATTTCGTCATTTTTTTTATCCATAAATGCAGATTTTCCCCAAAAAGACCATATACACGCTTCTTGCAGCTCCGCATCATTTCAGCTGCCCATCTATTCGAGAAAAACAGGATGCCTTTTAAATCGCATCATTTTTTTGAAAACCGCTCTCCTTCTCAAGAGGAAAGAAGTCCCTTATATCGTAACTTATGGTGCGGCGGAAAATGCGGCTTTCTTCACGTCATCCGCTTCACATATAATCCACTTTTTTCCGTTCTTACCCTGCTTTTATTTTTTCATAAGCTTCATCATATTTTTTCGCCAGTTCGAAATCAAGCTTTGTGAGTCCTTTCGCTCTCTGAGACGAAATTTTTACCGTGATGAACTTATAGTCAATAGAAATGAAGGGATGATGGTTTACTTCTTCAGAAATGTCCGAAATTTGCCGCACGAATTCGATTTCTTGCAAATCGTCTTGAAAGAGGTACTTTCTTGCAATCCATCGCTCTTCAAGAAGCTTCCAATCTTCCATCTCTTGTAAAAGAGATTGCACTTCTTCATCTGTTAACCGCATGACCGTTTCCTCCCGGATTTTTATAAAAAAACAGACAGCTAAAATCACAGTGCAAAAAAGATTGCCATATGAATATAAAGAGGCGAACAAACATATCAGATTTCCGTTTATTTTCTTAGAAAAAAGATTTGCTTTGAAACCGTTCCATTTCCCGATAAATACACTCGATGTCCACATGCTTCCGGAGACAATCGGCAAGCCGGTCAAATGCTTCTTCACGAATGTTTTTCATTGATGGCCGCTCATAAATCGCCGGAAGACCTTTTCTTTTTCTTATCAAATTCAAAAATGCCGTCCGAAACTCATCGTTATGAAATATGCCATGAAAATACGTTCCAATCAGGAGGCTGTCTTGGCTTATGCAGCCGTCAACTCCTTCTTCCGTCGTAATAAATGGCGATACGTCCCCTTCATAAGAAGTTGTTCCCATATGAATTTCATAGCCTTCCACCGGCATATTACAATCAGCCAAGTGGGCCATCCCTGTTGTAAGAGTCGTCCTTTTCTCTTTCATCATGGCGGTGCGAATCGGGAAAAAACCGAATCCGTTTGCGCTCCCTATCGATGTTTCTACGTGATAAGGGTCTGAAATCTCCCTTCCGAGCATTTGATAACCGCCGCATATGCCGACAATGACTGATTTTTTCGCACGATAAAGCTTTTCTATCGCATCCACAAAGCCGGATTTTCGCAAAAGCAATAAGTCCTCAATTGTATTTTTCGTTCCCGGCAAAATGACAACATCCGGTTCTCTGAGTTCGTTTGCCTCCTTTACATAGCGAACATGGCAATCCTTTTCATATAGAAACGGGTCAACATCGGTAAAGTTCGAAATGTGAGGAACATGAATAACAGCAATATCAATCTCGCTAGTTTTCTCATTTGTACGTGGAAACGCATCTAATATGACGGCGTCTTCCGCCTCAATGTTTAAATTAGAAATATATGGTACGACCCCTAAAACCGGTTTGCCTGTATACTCTTCAAACCAGCGAAGTCCCGGCTCCAGCAAGGAAATATCCCCGCGAAACTTGTTAATCACTACCCCAATTACGCGATCGCGATCTTCAGGCTCAAGCAGCTGCAATGTTCCTACTAAACTCGCAAATACACCGCCTCTGTCAATGTCGCCGACAAGAATGACAGGAGCGTTTGTTAACCGGGCAATGCGCATATTGACAAGCTCGCGATCATTTAGGTTAATTTCCGCAGGGCTCCCCGCTCCTTCTATAACGATTCGCTCATATGTACTTGCCAAATGATGATACGCTTCTTTAATCACCTGCAAACCAAGTTCAAAAAACTCCTGCCGATACGCTGCTGCCTTATAATTTTGATACGGCTTACCGTTCACAACAATTTGTGAAGTGTGATCGCTCACAGGCTTGATCAAAATCGGGTTCATATCCGCCGTTGCGACCGTTCTTGCCGCCTCCGCCTGCACTCCTTGGGCGCGGCCGATTTCCTTGCCGTCAACGGTAATATACGAATTGAGTGACATATTTTGTGATTTAAACGGCGCCGTCCGATATCCGTCCTGCGCAAAAATTCGGCAAAAACCTGTCGCAATCACGCTTTTTCCCGCATCGGAATGCGTACCTTGAATCATGATGGGCAATGCTTTATTCATCTGTTTTTCTCCTCTCACAAGCATTCACAAATGTTTCGCAAATTCCGGGTATGAAGCACCGCCGTATGAAAAGGCGGGCCAATAAATCAGGACCGCATGTAAATCATTTATCCTCGAAAAATAAACACGGTGGCTATTTTTTTCATTGATCACACCGATCAATTCAGGTAAATTTTTTGCAGCAGATCTTTGACGAATCATCACCTACATTCCACGGGAAAGTCGGTCTCTTGCTTGCTTTTTTGTCACACATTTTTAACTCTCCTACATAATGCCAATTCCCCGACATTGCTTGCCGTTCCAACAATGATGATTCTTTTCCAACATTTTTACACGGAAATCTTTTTGGTTGGATTCTACTGTTTCAACAACGATGATTTATTTCCAACTCATTCATGCTCCCTTTTCAAAAATTGATAATGACTGAAGTATTATAACATCCTTCATTTTCCGCTAGTATCATGATGCACGAGATGATCAAAAATAATTGCTATGTTTCTTTGCTAAATGAAAAATCCCGCATATACAGTGCATCGTGATCTGTAAGTTAAGGCATATCTTTATGTTTCCAATCGTTTGATAGACTCAGCACTTAAGATAACCGGCACCTCATTTTTTGAATAAAGTTCTGTTTAATGCTGGAACATACATAGCTAAAAACACAGACCGACCGAGGCTGAAAACAATAAAAGCAAGCCACAAACCGTGGTTATAATACATCGGAATCAAAATGAAAAGACAAACAATATATACTGCAAGAGAAATCAGCATGGAATTGCGAATCGGATTGGTCATGGTCGCTCCTGTAAAAACACCGTAGAGAATTAAACCGAAGCTTGCCGCAAGTGGAAATATCGTGACCCAAATACTGTAGGAGCTGGCCAGTTCGATCACATTCTGATTTTTCGTAAAAACAGGAATGATCGAATCTTTAAACAGTATATAAATAAGCATCATAAACAAGGGGGAAATTATCGCCCATTGCCCTGTCAACGATAAAGTGCGTTTATACAAAGCTTCATCCTTTGCACCGACAGCTTTTCCGACGAGAATACTGCTGGCATTGGCAAATCCGTCTAAAAAGTACGCCATGATGTAATGAATTTGAATGAGAACGGCATTGGCTGCCAGTATTTCGGTACCAAAAGAGGCACCTCTCGCTGTAAAAAGATTAAACACGGTTAACAAACAAATCGTGCGAATAAGCAAATCCCGATTGACCGCCATCATCTTCTTAAATTCTCCTGCATTCCACAGCTCGCTGCTAGGAATGGAGAAAAGGCGAAGATCGGAAGACTTTAACACGATATACATTCCAATGAGAAATGCAGCCACTTCTGAAATCAATGTAGCGGCAGCTACACCATTCACATCTTGATGAAAAACGTTCACAAACAACAAATCAAGTACAACATTTAATAGATTCATAAATACTTGTAAAAATAGCGAAATTTTAACACGAGACATTCCCATGAGCCATCCTAGAATGACGTAATTCGCCAGCGTAAACGGGGCTCCCCAAATGCGGATCGAAAAATATTCGTCCGTGAAAGTCATGACTTTCTCATCCGGATGAATAAGCGTTAATGCGATATGTTTCATCGGCCATTGAACGAGGATAAATAGAATGCCGACGGCTAACGCAATGAGGAACGGTCTTACGAAAGATAAAAAACATTGCTTGGCATCTTGCGCACCATAAGCTTGTGCGGCAAAGCCGGACGTACTGACCCGCAAAAAGCCAAACAACCAATACATCGTATTAAAAATCATCGTCCCTACAGCTACGCCGCCAATATACGCTGGATCAGGAAGCTGTCCCACTACTGCCGTATCGACAGCTCCTAATAACGGGGTGGTGATCGTTGAAATGATAAGCGGAATCGCCAAAGATAGATAAGTTCGGTGAGTCATTATTATCCCCCTTAACCTTCAAACAAGTGAATGAGCATTTTTGTATATGGGTGGCGGGCTTGAGAGAATATATCATTCTTTTGAAAGCAGTCAATAAAAGCCCCATCTTTCATTACCAAAATGCGCTCGCTTAAAAAATGAACCGACGGGAGATCATGGGAAATAAATAGATAGGATAATTCCAATTGTTTTTGCAGCTCCTTTAAAAGAGTTAATATTTGCCCTTGTGTATAGACATCTAAGCTTGCTGTCGGTTCATCTAAAATGATCAAAGACGGCTGGATGCTAATCGCACGAGCAATGGCAACACGTTGTTTTTGCCCTCCGCTTAACTCGTGGGGATAGCGATAAAGATAGCGGTCCGCCATCCCAACCATCTCTAGCAGCCGCTTTGCGCATAATTCACGGTGCTCTCTTACATCCTGCAAATAAATGGGGCAGATATTACGATGTGTATCTAATGCCTCCATGACAGAATCGATGATCTTTCGTTTTGGATTTAAAGCCGCTGCCGGATTTTGAAACACCGCTTGCATACAATGGCGAATTTTTCGAATTTCTCTTTTAGTCATTTTATGCAATGGTTGGTCATGTAAAAAAATTTCGCCTTCGCTTATTTTTTCTAACATAAGCAAGCAGCGCGCCAATGTACTTTTCCCGCTGCCGCTTTCACCGACAAGCCCGACGCATTCGCCTTTTGTATCGATATCGACACCCCGTTGACTGCTTGATGACCTGAAGCATAAATTTTTTTGATATTTTTGGCCAATAATAGATCTGCCATTATGACATATTCCTTTCCATTGCAAAATCCAGTTTAACAGGCGAGGCAATACGCCTAATCGCTGGTACAACGCTGAATGACCGCTCGGCCTTCACGTGATCACTTCATGCATTTTATTCGGCAAGGTTGGAGCGGCACTCAATAATTGCTTGGTATAAGGATGACGAGGATGGTGAATAACATTTGTTTTCGTCCCTGTTTCGACAATCTCCCCTTTCTTCATTACTGCAACAGTATCGGAATATTTCCTAGCAAGCCTCAAATCATGTGTAATAAATAATATTGCACAATTGATTTTCTCTTTGATATTCGCGATGACCTCTAACACATGTGCTGCTGTCATACTGTCAAGCGCAGTGGTAGGCTCATCAGCAATAAGCAATTTCGGATTCAGCATAATGGCCATAGCAATGGATGCACGCTGCAGCTGTCCACCACTTAATTGAAAAGGGTAACTATTGTAGACGCGTTTTGCAGGGAGTTGTACGTCTTCCAATGCTTGAAAAGCGATTTCTTTTCTTTCGTTTTTAGTTAAAGAACTATGAGCTTGGATCATTTCATCCATTTGCTTACCGATTTTTATAAAAGGAGTAAACGAGCTTTGATAGTCTTGGAAGACATAAGATATTTCTTTTCCCCGTAAATTCTGAAATTCTTTTTTCGATAAATGAGTCATATCCTTGTTGTCAAACTGAATATGCCCGGCGGCTATCCACATTTCTTTCGGCAGAAGCCCTCCAATCGCAGAAGCTGTGATGCTTTTGCCGCTGCCGCTTTCTCCAATTAATGTAAACCATTCTCCTTTTCTGGCAGTTATATTCACATTTTCAACAATCGGCTTATTTCGAAAATTAATTTGCATTTGATCAATAGTTAATAATGACATACCATCTCCCCTTTATCCTTTTACATCAAAACGGTCTCGCAATACATCACCAGCTAAATTAGAAACTAGAACAGTAAACATAATGGCAATTCCAGGAATAAACATTAAATATGGCGAGGTGTGAAAATATGGTGTACTTTCGTTCAACATCGCCCCCCATTCAGGAGTTGGCGGCTGCGCTCCTAAGCCGATGTAAGATAAGGAAGCGATCAACAAAATAATTTTTCCAAGATCCAACGTCGCTAAAACGAACACATTTCCCACGACATGGGGCAGCAAATGCTTACGAATAATTTGAAATGTGCTTAAACCATTGACAACCGCCATTAAAATGTAATCTTTTTCTTTCTCAGATAACACCGTGCTGCGGACAAGCCGCACATAGCTTCCCCATTTCGCTACAACGATTGCAAAAATTAAATTTAACATACCGGGGCCTAAAATACCGCTCAGTACAATTGCGACAATAAAATCAGGGAAAGCTAGAAAAGCGTCTATGATTCTCATCAAATAACGATCGAAACGGCCTCCGACAAATCCTGAAAACATGCCTAACGGAACGCCGATCAACAAAACAATGCCCAATACGAGAATACTCGTTCCGACCGTTACTTGCCCTCCCGCTAGTATGCGAGAAAATAAGTCTCGCCCCAAATAATCCGTTCCGAAAAAATGCTCCGCACTTGGTTTCAGCAGACGTTCATTCATATTGATTTGCAACGGATCATATGGAGCAAGCAGCGGAGCTGTCAAGATGACAAGAAAAAAGGCAAATAGTATAAAAAGAAGCGTTCGTGAGTGCGTCCAATACATTTGTCTAAACATTTTCAACGTCTCTCTACTCCTTTTAAACGTATCTCAGGGTTTAAATAACGGCAGCAAATATCAACGAATATATTAATCAAGACAATCAAAATCGTAATAAACAATACATACCCTTGAATGACCGGGTAATCCCGGCGAATAATCGCATCTACCACCATTTTTCCAATTCCCGGGTATGCAAACAGTACTTCAATGACAACTGTGCCGCTTATTAAACTCCCAAGACTCATACCAAAAATCGTTATGACTGGAATTAAAGAACGGCGGAAAACGTGGAATAAAAATATCCGTTTTTCACTAATCCCTCTTGCCCTTGCCGCTTTCACATAGTCCTCATTCAAGCTTTCTAGTAAACTGGAACGCAGCAATCTGACATAAACAGCTGACATCGCGATTCCTAACGTAAGGGATGGCAGGATGACGTGTTGAATCGTTCCCTTTCCCATGCTTGGCAATAGCCCTAATTGAACGGCAAATAATTCAATGAAAAGGAGCCCCAGCCAAAAGCTGGGGATGGATGAACCGACTAGTGCAAACAAACGGCATATATGGTCCACCCATTTATTTTTATAGAGTGCAGATAGAGTGCCTAAAGGAATAGAAATCAGAATCATTACGATTAAAGAAGTGCATGTGAGCGTAATGGTCGCAGGAAACCTTGATAACAACTCAGAAACTACCGGCTGCTTTGTTATATAGGAATGGCCTAAATCAAACTCGAAAAATCGTTTCAACCAATACCAATATTGAACGTATATAGGTTCATGTAACTTCAGTTCTTCTCTTAGCGCTTCAATTTGTTCTTTCGTAACGGACACTTCATCTACTTGAAGCATCTGTTTGACAGGATCGCCAGGTGCTAGTTTTATAAATATAAAACTAATGAAAGACAGTAGAAGTAAAAATATGATGAACTCTATGAATCGTTTCGCTACTTGAATCATTTACCCTTCCACATCCAAATCTTTTGTTAACATATAATACTCGCTTTTACTAGTCACCCAATTTTTTACTCCGTCACGATAGGCAACAATAATATTTGGATGTACGATAAAGGAATGGAGAGTCTTCTGATCAATGATTTTTAATGCTTTCTTCGCCAAATTGTTCCGTTCGTTCACGTCTACCGTTTGGTTCAATTGTTGAATGCTAGCTGTTAATTCTGGATGGTTAATACTCGCGTAGTTCAGCGCTCCGTTCGGCATGTATGTCGCATTCAAAAAGTATGCCGCATCTCCGCGCGGAGCCGTCACACTGCTGTATGTAGCAAAATCCCAATCATCATTGGCCGCTAAATACTCATCAATATTTTCCACTTGCTGAATCGACATCTTTATGCCAAGTTCCTTCGCCTTTGATTGGAGAATTTGTACAATTAAAGGAAGTTCAGGACGCGATGCGTATGTTAGCACTTTAAGCCGAACGGCCTTTCCGTCTTTCGTAACTTTTCCGTCTTCTACTTGAAAGCCTGCGTTACTAAAATACTGTTTCGCCGCCTCTATTCCGCTTTCCTTTTCTTCATAGGATGGCGCAAACGGAGAACCAGCCAAAAAAGGACCTTTCGCTTCAACGGCATGTCCATTTAAAATATGTTCAACAATTTCCTTCCGATCTATTAAAGCATCCATCGCCTTGCGCACATTTTCATCTTTCATATAGGAGCTCTTCATATTATAAAACAGCTGATGTGTACGCAAACTTGGAACTGATTCAATTTTTACATTTTCTTCTTTTAATTTTTCAAGATTTTCTACCGGCGGTCTAAAAATAATGTCCGCATCTCCTGATTGAAGCGCCATTTTCCGAGCATTGGCATCCTCATTGAAAGCAAATGTTGCTTTTTCAAGCTTTGCTTTGCCATCCCAATACTTTTCAAATCGTTCGACCTTCAGCTCTACCCCAGGCTCAAAAGAAGAAATTTTAAATGGCCCCGTACCGATTGGCCTTTTATCAATATCTTTTTCATCAACATCGACGATCGCTGTATTTGGATGTACGAGCTCTGAAGGAAATTGCGGGAATACTTCTTCCGTTTGAATCGTTAACAATTGACCATCGGCTTTCATTTTGCTGATTTTTAATGCCGCTTGAACAGATGGACTATCGTTGATTGCTCTTTCTAACGAGGCCTTCACCGCTTGAGCATCAACTTTTTTCCCATTATGGAATGTAACACCTTCTCTAATTTTAAACGTCCAGTTTTTCCCATCTTTACTTTTCCATTCTTCTGCAAGCCAAGGTTCAATTTTTTGCTGTTCACTAATTTTGACAAGCGTCTCTCCTACTCCCGCACGAACTATCGTATAGTTCGTGTCTAAATGCGGATCGAGCGTGTTGGTTGGAAAGTTAAAAAGCAATGTTAATTCTTTGCTGCTCTTCTCCTTTTCTTTTGAGGAAGACTGTGAGCATCCGACAAGCAAAAAAATTGTTGTTAAAAGTATTAATATGCTTTTAAAATATCGAAACATTTTCTCACCTTCCTAAATCGTAATGATTACTATTTTTATTTTCCTATCATACATATATTCGCTATTTTTGTAAATATTATTTCGAACAAAAATAATTCAAAATCACATATTTTTGAAATGTCCATTTATTTCTCTACATTCCCACTTCAAAAAATTGATGAGTTTCTTCCAAAAATTCCATGCTGAATCACATATAAGGCAAAATTAAAAGGCATGAGTCCGGTGTAATACCGAATTCATGCCCAAACAGTTGCCTAAATTTCCGTATCTAACTTTTTGGGTTCAGTTCAATTTTTTGAAAAAAGTTCGCTCTCCTTATTAAGCATGATAGGAGCCTTGACAGATTATGTGCCCTACTTTTCGCTTAGTGCAAACCTCACAGCACGGTTAATCAACGCCGGCAGCACGGACACATGGCCTTCATCCTCAAATTCTTTAAATTCCACGTGAAAATTGTTTTGATCGAGTCGTAATAGTCGTTCTGCAAGCTCTTTAGCGTTCGCATTCATACCGCTTTTATGGAATTTTTCCAATTCTCCTACAGTGATTAATAATCGTATATGATGCTTATCATTTTCTAAACTAGAGATAAATTTTTGCTCTGCATCGAGTAGAAGCGGTTTATTCCAATGAATGGACGGGCTGCCTGCGATATACGTATTGAAGGCGTACGGCTTTGTAAACAATGTTTGTAATACGAAGAGGCCGCCGAGTGAATGACCAAAAATCGCTTGTCTGTCTTTATCAATTTTGAACCTGCTTTCGATCAGCGGTTTAATCTCCCCATCAATAAATTGCAAAAACTGTTCCGCTCCGCCATATTCTGGTCTGTCTGTCCCCTCTCGTCTCGAATACAATTCCGAAGCTGGCGGAGTCAGTGTAAAATCATAGTAGCGTTCAGGAGAAAACGGTTTTTCGATATGGTAACCGATGCCGACTACTAGTGCTGGAACGATTCCTGTCCTTTCGGGCCGCCTTGATTGGATACGGACTGCCTCAAACATTGTTCCGAATATAGCATTAGCATCCAAGAAATAAATAACTGGAAAGCCTGAAGGAGGAGGAGGCACATCAGGTATACCAAGCAAAATTTTGTATTGCCGATTTTCTTTTGAACGTATTAAAAATTGTTCAGTACTTGGAATGCTAACTTCTCGGCCAGCAGTATCTTTGTCCATCACATCAGCTTGTTTATCTTTTTTCCTATGCATGGTTAAACGCCTCCATATCATTGATTGATATCATCGGGGCAATAATTACAACCCTCCAAATGAACATTTCAATCTCTTTTCCAAAGCCGACAAACATATGTATTCGCAACTGGTACTCTATTCTCTGACGGGCAAAACGGGCTCTTCCTTCATTAAAACAACCTGATGGGTAGCCGATATTTTGAATGGATCACCTTCTATGGTTCATAAGACTTTACCTAGTATTTAAGACATCGCTTAGTAATGCCAAAATGGTGCCGAACGATGATTCTCATCTATATGAAAATAATTAGGTCAGATGATAGGGATGACCTTTGAACTTATGAATCATTTACACAATTCCACGTTTCATTTTTTACTATCTTTAAATAATAAATAAATGAAATAAGGAACACCGATGATGGAAATGACAATCCCGACTGGCAACTCAGCTGGAGAAAAAACAGTTCTGGCAATATAATCGGAGACAATGACCATAAGCATGCCGACCGTTCCGCTGACGGGAATTAGCCAAAAATGATGGATTCCGACCAAACGCTTGGCGATGTGCGGTGCTATCAAACCGACAAATACAATGTTTCCTGCCACAGAGACACAAGCGCTCACAATTCCGATACTGCATAAAAGAAACACATTTTTTTCTTTTTCCGTACGAATTCCCAGTCCTATTGCTCTATCTTCTCCTAATTGAAGCAAGTCGAGTATATACGATTTTTTTATAATAATAGGAACTAATATGACGAGCCAAGGCAAAATAGAGACAATGTATTTCCAATTAGCATTCCATATACTTCCATTCAACCAAACTGTCGCCATTTCAAAATCCTGAGGGTTCATTTTCAAGGATAAAAACATAGACAAGGCCCCAAACCCAAATCCTATTGCAATTCCAACTAAAATCGCACGTTCGGAATCTAGTTTTCCATTTCGCCATGAGAATAAATAAATCAATAGTGCTGAAGCCAGTCCGCCTATCCAACCAAACAGCGGCATCGCCAAAGTTGACAGCCATCCGCTTCCCGTTATTTGCCCTTCAAAAAAGAGCATAAAAATAACGATAGCGGCTCCTGCCCCTGAATTGATTCCTAAAACGCCAGGGTCTGCAAGTCCATTTCTGCTGATCCCCTGTAAGGTTGCACCCGCCACTGCGAAACCAAATCCAATCAATGAAGCTATTAAAATACGGGGCAAGCGAAATTCAAATATGACCAAATCATGCTCAGAATTGGGATCAACCCGCAGCAAAGTCTTTACTATATCGATAACTTTAATATCAAATTCACCGTTTGTTAAGCTGACATATATTGCAGCAAAAATAAAGACTATACTGATCAGCATCACTGTCCAAAATCGTCTCGCCATTTGTTTATGCATATGTTCCTCCTCCTCTCTTGTAAATTAAATAGAGGAAGAAAGGAACTCCGATTAGGGAAGTGACAACTCCAATAGGAGTCTCAAACGGGTAATTCAAAAATCTGCTTAAAATATCGGACAGTGCTAAAAAAATACCTCCAAGTACTCCGGCGCAAGGAATAACCCACCTATAATCGATTCCAATTAAAAATCGGGTTATGTGCGGAATGATTAAACCAACAAATCCAATATTTCCTGCCAAGGCAACAGAAATACCAGTCAAAATGACGGTGCTGGCCATTGCTAACGCTTTGACCAACACCGTTTTCTGTCCTAAACTCACAGAAACTTCTTCACCTAAAGAAAGAATTGTGAGCGATTTGGAAATATAAAGAGCCATTATGATCCCGACAATTGCAAAAGGAATCGCAAGTTTTATTAGAAAGGGATCCATCTGATGCAGCCGGGCATTATACCAAAAACTGATGTTTTGCGATACTTGAAAATACGTTGACAAGGCAGCGGAAATACTGCTGAGAAACGTTCCAATAATAGTTCCGATGATCGCCATTCGAACGGGTGACATTCCGTTTGGCATAAGCGACGCCACGCCGAAGACGAAGCCAACAGCAATGGCTGAACCGAGTAGTGAAAATATTATCATGCTCAAAGATGATGCATCCGGCATCAAAATCATGCAAAGTGTAATAGCGAAAACCGATCCGTCAGAAACTCCCAAAATCGAAGGGGAGGCAAGATAGTTCCTCGTCATTCCCTGCATGATCGATCCAGATATGGCCAAGAAAATTCCGATTAAAAGTGCTCCAATCGCTCTTGGCAAACGGGAATGTATTACAATTTGGTGATTTACATTTTCCGGATCAAAATGAAAGAATGCCTCCCAAACCGTTTCGAAATTTATATCTTTCGCTCCATAAAGTATAGATAATAGAACTATGAGCACAAACGCAATAGGTGAAGAACATAAAATGAGAATGGATATAGGAATCTTTAAGCGCATATTATGATTCCCGCCCTGCATCATTCATTTGCCAATTTTTCAGTCGCTGCTTTTAAGAATTGAATTTTACTCCATGCTGTACCGCCTTGTGCCAACGGATCCACAACGTTTACGAATACTTTGTCGTTTTTAACCGCATTAATGCTTTTCCAGATCGGATTCTTTTGCAATTCCTCTAGTGCTTTTGGATTCTCTTGGTTCTCATCCTCTGAAAATTGGACAAAGAGATAATCTGGATTCATTTCGCTAAATTTTTCTAACGAAATCACTTCCTGCGCTTTGGCATTTTGGATTTCTTCCGGTACGGTAAATCCTAAATCTTCGTATAATGAAGGGTTGAAAAATATATCTTTCGAATAGATCATAATATTACCGCTTCTAATACGAACGATAGCTACTTTTTTATCTTTGAACTTCTCGCCTATTTGTGCTTTCGCCTTTTCGAGGTCATCTTGATATTCCTTTAAAACTTTTTCTGCTAGATCCTGTTTCCCAGTAAGTTCAGCCAATAATCGCAGGTTATTTTCCCAATTTGTTGATATATGGGAAACCGGGATCGTGACAGCAATTTTCTCTAATTTTTCAATAACATCTGGTTTAAACTTTGTCGTTGCGAAAATAACATCCGGTTTCAGCTTCAGGATCGATTCAATGTTTGGCTGTGCCTTCTCTCCAATCGAAACGGTTGAAGCTGTAATATCCTTGAACATTTCCGGGAACTTTCCCCCAACCGTGATGCCTCCAGCAGGCTCAACGCCCAATACGAGCGCATCCTCCATCGTTTCCATACTGCCGGTGATTACAATTTTTTCTACGTTTTTAGGAACCGTATATTCTTTGCCGAGATAATTGATCGTTCTCGTTTCACTTGACTCAGCTTCCTTCTTCTGCTCCGTTTTACTGCTTGAATCTCCCCCTGTGCTGCTGGTTTGTTCCTTATTACCGCCGCAAGCCGCCAATAAAAGTATAATTAGCGTGATAAGTCCATAGTAAAGCAGTTTTCTTTTCATAATATAGAATGTCCTCCTATCATCCAATTGATAATAATTATCATTTTTAATTATAAAAAGTCTTTCTTATATATGACCATGGACAGTATCCAGAATTCTTTTTGGACGATTTCCAGAAAAAAGACTTACCATTTCGTCAATTATTCGTTCGTGCGCGCTGGCAGAATACTCCAGCCATGGATCTGAGGAAATGAAATAAACGCGATTATTACGAACTGCGCTCAATTCTTGCCATGGCAACGAATATTGCAAAGTTTTCCAATAAGCTAACGTTTCTTCTTCTTGGCGAATTAGCAAGAGAAGCCGATCAGGATCTAATTCAATTAACTGATCTATTGTCATTCGTTCATCGCGGGTTAATTGATTGCAATCATACGCAGATGCCAGCTGCAAATCGTGAAATAAAATATCAGTAATACTCCGATTGCAATGAACATACAAATTCTGTTTGGAAATTCGTAAAATGAGGAAAGTATCGTCCTTCACTTTATTTTTCACCCATTCTCGTGCATGCTTTACTTTTCTGTCATAGTTTTTAAGCCAGTCCTCAGCTTCTTGCGTTTCACCTAAAAATTCAGCTGTCAGCAGCAGCTGTTCCCGCCAATTTTTCTCCTGCCACGGAATATAATAAATTGGAGCAACCCGAGATAATTTTTCTTTCTCCATTTCATCTAGATCATCCGTACTTATGACTACTTCAGGTTTTGCTTGAAGCAGCTTTTCGATGTTCAACTCCCATTTTTGCCCATTCCGATAAGCATTGAGATGGACAGAAATATCTGTACGATACTCCTTATAATAATAAGCGGTCCATTTCGGATGAAGCGGCGCAGCATACGGGATGATTTTAAGAGCCAGCAATTGACCGGTAATGGGAGAGCGATAAGCAGCTATTTTACGGCGTCGTCTTTTCATATAATGTGTTGGTGTAACTCCAACCTGCTTCTTGAATTTGCGGCTAAAATAGAATTCATCGTTGTAGCCGATTTGATGGGCAATATCTTTTAGCTTGGCATGAGACTGTGCCATAAGCTGTTTTGCTTTATTGATCCGCAGCTCTGTCAAATAGTCGATAGCACTAATTCCGTACGTTTTTTTAAATAAATCGACAAAATATTTCGGACTGATTTTTGCGATTGCTGCCAATTGCTCGATGGACAAATTTTCATAATAATAATGGTCCATATAGTCCTTTGCCAGTTCAAGCGCTGCACACGATCCGTTGTGTAAAAAAGATCGGCTTTTCAAAATAATATAGAGCAATTTTTGGAAAGTAAACTGACTGCGGAAGCGTTCCAGCTCGTCATCACTATCCCAATATTGAAAGATCGATTTGCACAATGAGGTGAGTTGATCAAAAGGGAACACTTGAATTTCACCTTGCAGAGAAAATAAACGTCCATCTTTCTCATTTACCATGCATTCATACCTTTGATCAGTTGATCGGAATACCTCAAACTTCAACAGGTAGATTTCTGTTTCATCGAGAGCCTGTATTTCACCTCCATAAGTCTCTCCAGGTATACACGCATACACATGATTTTGTTGAATCCGATACTCGGTTGTGCCCAGCGTCAATTGTCCATGTCCGTTCACCACAATGATAAGAACATGTGAGAAGGTTAGCTGCTGCTCAATTTGCAAATTTCCATTCCGTTTTAATAACTCAATATCTCGAAGTCTAAAAGACAAGTCATCTAAAGATAAATTATTCGAAGCCTCTTTTACAACAAAACTATGTCCACTCATCAGCTTCCACCTTCCTAATTAGTTGTATCTTTATGTCAACTAGCATGTTCATTTCTTTTCAAATATTGGAGGAACAGCAAGGAAAATATTTTAACACAAAGATTATAAATGATAATGATTATCATTATTGTTTATAATCATACCAAATTCTTCTCTTTTTTAAAAGTTAAATGACGAGACAGTTCTTTAGTCTTAATGTTTATCACTTTGGACTCAAGAATTCGATTTAGAAAACGCTAAATACAAATTTGTTTCATATCGAAAAGCGCGAAAAAAAGAATCAACGCGTTGTGGCGTTGATTCACAGATTAGGTTCTTTTGCCAATTTGTTACTGATTGGTCCTTGCAATCATTACGGTTTTCATCACTCATATTTTCGCAATCATTCGCTCCACTTTAACATTTCTTACCCGAAGGATTTGTTAATGTATTATGAAAGAATACACACCAATTTAAATGATGTGTTTCCCTGACAATGCCAAAGCTTCGTTAAGATTAAACCAGCTGCTTTACAGCGCTGAATGTGAAATTCTGCGCGTTTTCCATCACAACTGCCCCAAGACCCTATTGATACTTGTACGGGAAGCAGCCAGTAGAAAAAAGAGTCGTTCAAAGTTTTTTTAGCTCTGAAAGGATTTTTTCTAACTCTGCTTCGTCTAACTTCGGAGCTTCTACACACATTTTTTGGGCTTCCATATATTCATTAAACTCTTTTACTATGTCTTCCGGCGCTCCAGGCTTTAGGTGCCAGTTACCCGGTTCATCAACGAAGAAAGGACTTTTTGTAAATTTAGGTTCTTTACACGTCATTTCATGCGCTCCTTTGGTATTCGTCTAGCGCTCTTTCATAGCTTCACTTATTAGTAGACTAGCATATTTTCTTAGATACAGGGGCTTAATTCCTTATAGTTAAGATAAAAACTTGATCAAAAATACGACATGGCAATTTCCAGATGTTAGTTTCAATTCCTTATAGTTAAGATAAGAACCATGCTATTCTTCTTCGTGGGCAGGGATGGGGATATGGTTTCAATTCCTTATAGTTAAGATAAAAACCAAACGCACCGAAGTTCATAAAAGATCGCCGTTTGGCGTTTCAATTCCTTATAGTTAAGATAAAAACTTCCATCACAGAAGAAGAAAGAAAATTACTAGAAAACAGTTTCAATTCCTTATAGTTAAGATAAAAACCCATTAACAATATCGTTTCGTATGTTACCTTTACTGGGTTTCAATTCCTTATAGTTAAGATAAAAACGATTGTTTGCAGAACGTTATCCAGGAACAAAAACGTGTTTCAATTCCTTATAGTTAAGATAAAAACGCTTAATTTTTTGTTAAAAAAAATTCTTACATCAACATTGTTTCAATTCCTTATAGTTAAGATAAAAAACCCAAAAAACGTTGTTAAATAAGCATTTCATTTTTAATGCTTGACTGGTTATTTTTATTTTAACGAAAAGGGGAATTTTTATCAAACCTTTGATTTGCTTGCGCTCAATAAAGAGTTGAAAGAGTCGTCGATCCCCGGGGATTTTTGCACGATTGGGGGTCGACGACTCTTTTTTATTTCCGTTTAAAACAGATTTCAAAGTTTGCCTGCCGACAATGAAATCCATGTTGTATCAACCATTTTACCTGATCCATCTGTTTTAATAAAGTAAACATCCGGCTCATTCCCTTCTCATTCAATTGAAGGAAGAGTGAGACCATATTTAACGTTTCATTCTGGAAAAATTGGTTTAGGTCTATTCGATCGGTTCCTACGATCTAAAATAAGAACATGATCTGAAAAATGATTGGTAGTTTTTACTTAAAATTCCCTTTTTTTCTTTCTGTTTACCAAAAGTTTCGTATTTTCTCTTATAATGAAACAGAAAGCTATTCCACATGTTGGAATCCACTTCGTTTCAATCGGAGGCATGAAGGCAGTGGATGTCAAGTATATCCCTTCTGAATGGGAAAAGACGAAGAAAGGTATTGGCGATCTGGTCGGTCTCGGTGTATGGGGAAAAGGCATGATTGATAAATTAAAAGATCTGAACGATCTTCTCGAAGACGTTCAAGCAGACATCGCCAAATATGACACAGATGGTGTCATCTCTTTCACCCACACAGACCGAAAAAAACAATATCAACAATTATATGAAGATTATCTCGTCTTGCACCGCTTTAGCAGCCGTGTCGGAGAGATTGTTGACCGCACCATCGATGATCCGTTTTATCAAGAGATCGATGCTTTTGTGGAAGCGATGCACAACTTATCCATATCAAAGATCAAAACGAAAAATCACATTGGCGCCAAAAAAACAGTTGTCGCTCCCGGAGCATACGGCACACAACAAACAATCGATGTGCCGAAAGCGGAAGTTGGACTGGAAGATCTGTTCAGTGGCAGCAACTACTATGCTAAGTTGATAGAACGGGAATACGCTTCATGGAAAGAACTGAATCCTAAAGCAAATTTTTCGAAACAAGAATATATACAGAAAGCATTGAATTCCCGGGCTTTCCAGTATGAATCGATCAAAGACGGGCAGATGAACAAAGAGTTTTGGGGACAAATAACAGCACTTGCTGTCACAGTAGGCACTTCCTTCATTTGTCCGCCAGCAGGGATGGCATTAGGGGCAGCTTATGGTACACTAGAATTAAGTTCAGCCGTTTCCGGAAAAGACTGGATTTCAGGGAGAGAGTTGAAAACAGACGAACGAGTATTTCGTGGTGTCCTTTCTCCACTGGATATCGTCCCTGGTGTAAAGGGGCTTTCTAAATTCAGCAGCGCCGCCCGTTTCTCCCATCTAAGAGAAGCCAGTGATCTAAAATTATTAGCGACGAAAACGGGCTTGCAGTCCAAATCATTTGTCCGGGATATGGTGGTTCGTGCGGAAAATGGCATATTCCCCCGCATTAGAAATGCTAAAAGCTTGGCAAAAGAAATCCCGCACCATTTGAAAAACAAAAGCGCAAACAGTGCACTGAAAGCCGGCCGGTTCGTAGACAACGCCCTGACCAATCTGAAAAATTCAATCCCTGACCGGCAAATGGGATTGGCCATGGAAGGGATTGAGAACGTTAAAGTTCCACCCGAAAACACCAATGGATTGGAGAATAAAGTTCGAGCTTATCTGAGTGAGAAGACGGGGTTAAATCTAGGCGAAGGTAAAGCAGGCAACGATGGCGTTGAACTTGGCACTAAGGGTACGGGTAATGATAGTATATTCTCTAAAGGTGCTATGAAGCATATATTCCACGGAGAAGTTAATAAGAAACGTAATACTGTAGGGTATCACCATGAGAGTATGATGGGTGGAAAAATCATTGAGGTGACTGATCCTCCTAATCAGTATGGTGTGTATCGCGCAATAGTAGAAATAGAAGGAAAGGGAAAAAGAGTACCATCAACATTCTTCCCTAAAAATTGGAATAGAGTTAAAGTAGTCGATGCTATCAAACAGGTTTATCAAAATAAGAGATTAATTAAGGATAACTTGTATGAGGGTACATTACCTAATGGTATAAGAATACAAATGAGATTAGATTCCGAGGGTAAAGTTAAGACGGCATATCCGATGTATTAGGGGGGGTATTATGAAATATGAAATTAGTTTTAAGAAGAATGATAAAGGATTGGAAGTAAACGTTCCGAGTTGTATTTCACCTGTAGCAATTCTTCTTATGGGAGATATTCAAAGCAATGGTGAACCGTGGATAAATTTAATACACAAGGTTTTAAAAGGTGAATCTAGCTATGAGGAGTGTACGGGTAATAACTGTACGTTAGAAATTAAAAAGGACATCACCAAAATAATAGATAATTACAGTGAGGACGAAGAAGAATGCATAATTGAAACGATTGAACTAAAAAAAATTATAGAATTATGGGTAAGAAAAATAAACAATATTTGAATAAAATAGTTATGCACCTTGATTGGCTATATGCCTTTCAAGGTTCTTTTTATTATTAATGGTTTCGCTCTTAAAATAACTGAACATTAATTTCAGAGTTTATGATGGTTATACCTACATGGAGTTTGGCTGATATGCATGCTAAAGAGACGGATACCATTAATACCCTTAGATTGGATAAGAGAATCATTTACTGATGGTTTTTATAGAACTGTAATTACAGAAGAAAATATTACGTTATATAGAACTTTTGGTGGTGGTGCAAAGGTTAATGGTTCATTTGTAACTACTAGCCCAGCTGGAAATAGAATAAATGCTAAAATTAATACCGCTTTAGTACCGGATTGGAAAAATTACTAGACAATATGAAGCTGTTATAGAAGTACCGAAAGATCAAGTTTTAAATATTGGTAGGGGTGAAAAGCAATATACAAAAACAGGAGCATCATTAAAAGGTGATGGGGATCAAATACTACTACCACAAGGATAGTTATCAGAATGGATAAAAGAAATAAGAGAGGTTCCAAGTAGATAGGAGGAGGGTAGAATGGATAATAAAAAGCAGTTAATCCTGTAAATTATCATTTTATCTCCGCATAAAAAGCCTTCTTTTTTGCAAATTCCTTC
>ERZ1673778.50-NODE-50-length-28693-cov-25.580627_pt1 | contig 28693 bp, 19 predicted proteins | sample MGYA00580137_ERZ1673778 | MGnify/ENA primary metagenome ERZ1673778 (study PRJEB41219, sample SAMN04549619) | soil metagenome | isolation source: soil | place: USA: Wyoming, Fireholl Drive Yellowstone National Park | collected 2009-07-28 ...
TTTAGTCCAAAATAATTTGAAAAAAGTGGTTCTAAAATAGTGTGCTAATTTACAATAATCTGGTGAAGAATCAATAATCTCTAACAATTCATTATGGGCTTTCGTAGAACCCTTCCCGCCATGAACTCCTTTTGGATTAACAAACTTCACATCTTCTATAGCAGTTCTTAATTCCTTAATTTGTTCTGCTGTTACACCCCACCGTTTAAAAGTAGGAGCTCGAGATACTAAATGCCACTCATGAAATCCACCTGGATGTCTAAGTCTACTTTCAATGGCTTTTCTTAACCTAGGGTCAGACCATACTTTATCAAACTCATCAGGAGCTAGTGAATTAAACCATCTATTAAATTCACCATTCTTTACAGATGGAACTGAATTAAGATTAACAGTACCCTTAGTGCCAAGTTCAACGCCATCGTTGCCTGCTTTACCTTCGCCTAGAAGATTTAACCCCGTCTTCTCACTCAGATAAGCTCGAACTTTATTCTCCAATCCATTGGTGTTTTCGGGTGGAACTTTAACGTTCTCAATCCCTTCCATGGCCAATCCCATTTGCCGGTCAGGGATTGAATTTTTCAGATTGGTCAGGGCGTTGTCTACGAACCGGCCGGCTTTCAGTGCACTGTTTGCGCTTTTGTTTTTCAAATGGTGCGGGATTTCTTTTGCCAAGCTTTTAGCATTTCTAATGCGGGGGAATATGCCATTTTCCGCACGAACCACCATATCCCGGACAAATGATTTGGACTGCAAGCCCGTTTTCGTCGCTAATAATTTTAGATCACTGGCTTCTCTTAGATGGGAGAAACGGGCGGCGCTGCTGAATTTAGAAAGCCCCTTTACACCAGGGACGATATCCAGTGGAGAAAGGACACCACGAAATACTCGTTCGTCTGTTTTCAACTCTCTCCCTGAAATCCAGTCTTTTCCGGAAACGGCTGAACTTAATTCTAGTGTACCATAAGCTGCCCCTAATGCCATCCCTGCTGGCGGACAAATGAAGGAAGTGCCTACTGTGACAGCAAGTGCTGTTATTTGTCCCCAAAACTCTTTGTTCATCTGCCCGTCTTTGATCGATTCATACTGGAAAGCTTGGGAATTCAATGCTTTCTGTATATATTCTTGTTTCGAAAAATTTGCTTTAGGGTTCAGTTCTTTCCATGAAGCGTATTCCCGTTCTACCAACTTAGCATAGTAGTTGCTGCCACTGAACAGATCTTCTAGTCCAACTTCCGCTTTCGGCACGTCGATTGTTTGTTGCGTGCCGTATGCTCCGGGAGCGACGACCGTTTTTTTGGCGCCAATGTGATTTTTCGTTTTGATCTTTGATATGGATAAGTTGCGCATCGCTTCCACAAAAGCATCGATCTCTTGATAAAACGGATCATCGATGGTGCGGTCAACAATCTCTCCGACACGGCTGCTAAAGCGGTGCAAGACGAGATAATCTTCATATAATTGTTGATATTGTTTTTTTCGGTCTGTGTGGGTGAAAGAGATGACACCATCTGTGTCATATTTGGCGATGTCTGCTTGAACGTCTTCGAGAAGATCGTTCAGATCTTTTAATTTATCAATCATGCCTTTTCCCCATACACCGAGACCGACCAGATCGCCAATACCTTTCTTCGTCTTTTCCCATTCAGAAGGGATATACTTGACATCCACTGCCTTCATGCCTCCGATTGAAACGAAGTGGATTCCAACATGTGGAATAGCTTTCTGTTTCATTATAAGAGAAAATACGAAACTTTTGGTAAACAGAAAGAAAAAAAGGGAATTTTAAGTAAAAACTACCAATCATTTTTCAGATCATGTTCTTATTTTAGATCGTAGGAACCGATCGAATAGACCTAAACCAATTTTTCCAGAATGAAACGTTAAATATGGTCTCACTCTTCCTTCAATTGAATGAGAAGGGAATGAGCCGGATGTTTACTTTATTAAAACAGATGGATCAGGTAAAATGGTTGATACAACATGGATTTCATTGTCGGCAGGCAAACTTTGAAATCTGTTTTAAACGGAAATAAAAAAGAGTCGTCGACCCCCAATCGTGCAAAAATCCCCGGGGATCGACGACTCTTTCAACTCTTTATTGAGCGCAAGCAAATCAAAGGTTTGATAAAAATTCCCCTTTTCGTTAAAATAAAAATAACCAGTCAAGCATTAAAAATGAAATGCTTATTTAACAACGTTTTTTGGGGTTTTTATCTTAACTATGAGGAATTGAAGCTCTGCTGTTTTAAGTTTAGCAATGACATATCCATTTTGTTTTTATCTTAACTATGAGGAATTGAAGCATAGGAAATTCTAACTATCGCAAAACACCCGAAACATGTTTTTATCTTAACTATGAGGAATTGAAACTGCGATGCTTGGGATGAAAATGATGAACCGATTTTGTTTTTATCTTAACTATGAGGAATTGAAACTCAGTTTGCGAATCTGTGATGTGGATCAAAAATACTCACCGTTTTTATCTTAACTATGAGGAATTGAAACCTTACATGAATAATTAATAGAAGAAGTATTCGTTCCACTTTTGAAATGAGGGCTTTCAACATTAGTTACATCTAGATCCTTAAGTCTCAACATTCTTTTGCAATACTTATTTTCAAATGTCGATTCTATACCGTGAGAAACAACACAGGAAAAAGACCAAGAAAGTCTGAGATCTCATCGGTAAAGGGATTATAGAGATTTTAGGCAGAAGAAAAAGAAAGTCTGACGGAAAAGTCTCGGAAAAATCTTCGGATTGCTTACTTATACTCGATATTTGCATCTTTGATCAAGCTTTTATATGTTCCACTATTCCTAAAATCCTTCTTTGAAGTTATCACCCTATAAATCAACATTTCACGTTGTTTCTCTGACATTTCATTTAAGCACGCTTCTCGTTAGAGAATCCATGTCAAGCCCTTGATGGATAGATCACATACATATATGTATATTTATTCAAAATTTTGATAAAGATATACTGCAACACTCTGTATTTTTTTCTTGCAGAAAACAAACTAAACTTTTTGAGCTAGTAATAACTTTACAAAAATTTTATAAATCACCGTAAAAAAAATTAAATGAATTGTTTAATTTTTCCTTACTTTTTAAAGATTTTTACTATATTTTTCTCTTTTCTAAACAAAATAAGATTGAATTGTAAGTTAATAGAAAAGAAAGAAGAATGGATGAAAGAGTTTTAGAGGTTCAAAGATGGCTGAATAAAACCTACGGCAGTAGAGCTGGTTTTAATGAAGTGACTGAAGACGGAATTACTGGGTGGAAAACGGTCTATCGCTTAATCCGGGCACTACAATTTGGAAATGACAATTGTTTCTTCCAACGGCAATAAAGGAAACTGTTCTCCAATATCAATGATGAAAATCAGAATATTCAGTTAAATAAAAGTGGTTTCGTTCTAAATCTGTGCTGTTATTCGTTTTAATTCCCTTTAAACGAGCAGAGCGATCTAGTAAAGGTCGTCTTGAATGTTTAACCAGTGCCAATATCAAAACTTATACCTGAGCCACGATCTACTTTAATCAGCTTTAGATGTTCTTCTTTTGGACATAAAAACACCCCTTTAGACAATCATAATCTAAAGGGGTAAAACTGTGCAATTTTTTATAAACGGTATGACTTTATTCAAAGCCACTGTAAGATTACAAAAAAGTTGTTTAATTTTAGGGCTCACAACCCACATCTCTTCATATTAAAATAACTAAATAATAATAAGAAAGTTGTTTAAAAATATATTGTAAACATTTGAAACTCATATTTTGGATAATAAAAAAGTTGTTTAAAAACTACTTCTTTCATTGATGTCTTAAGAAAGTTCTTTAAATATAACAGGAAAAAGCATTGCAATTCATACAACATTTCAATTTTGACAATTTTATTGAAATGATATTTGTATTTATTAAAGAGGGGTCATTTTACGTTTTATTCTATTACTGTATCATTATGAAAGAATAGAAAATCATCAAAGTCTATTTTTTACAACAAAAAGTTAGGACAAATGAAAGTATTTTATTTTGGTTTTGAATCATACTTAACGTAATTGAAAATGGAATTTCTATATTCATGATTTTTAACCAAAGTGTTTTAAACAAAGAAAAATATCATAATCACACTCCTTGTTACATTTTTGTTTTTCAACGAAAAATACATTCGTTTTGATCCCCTATTTATAAATTTTCTATTCTATTAACAGGTTTCAACTAACTCAAGAAGTGTAAGATTATGTTAAATTTATGATATAAAGGTTGGAAGGAGGTAAATATTTTTATGTCTAGAACAACTTCCCCTCTAAGGTATCCGGGTGGGAAAAACAAATTTTACAAAAAAATGGTATCCATATTAGAACGAAATAAAATAAATAACGTCACTTATGTAGAACCTTTTGCCGGTGGGGCTGGGTTAGCAATTTCTTTACTGATTAATAATAAAGTAAAAAAAATTATATTAAATGATTATGATAGAGCAATTTTTGCTTTTTGGTATTCAATTTTAAATTACACAGATGACTTTTGCCAAAAAATAATCGAAACAGATATTAATATTTCAGAGTGGTACAAACAAAAAGAAATTCAAAATAGGAAGCATACGGTTGATTTATTTGAACTAGGGTTTTCCACTTTTTTCCTCAACCGAACTAACAGGTCGGGAATTCTAAAGGCTGGACCGATCGGCGGCTATAGACAAACAGGTAAATATAAAATTGACTGTCGATTTAATAAAGAAGTACTAATTACAACTATTAAAAACATCGCAGCTTATAAAAATAATATAGAATTGACTAATCTTGATGCTCTAGATTTTATTAATCAATTAAAGAATTTTGACAGCGAAAATTATTTTATATTTTTCGATCCTCCCTATTATAATAATGGAAAAGAACTCTATGTTAATTTTTATACACATGAGGATCATATTACATTATCACATTCCATTAATAATGACTTAAAGGATTTTAGATGGATTATGACGTATGATAACTGCGATGAGATAAAACAAATTTACAAGACTTATAAAAAAACATATTTCAAATTGACTTACACTGCGGGGAAAGCGCGGAATGCCACTGAAGTTGTCTTTTATAATAATATTATAATTCCTAGAAATATTTAAAAAAAGAATCTATTAAGTACAAAAATATACTTAATAGATTCTTTTACATCATACATAAATAAAAATTGGTTTTCCGACATATGTATTTGCCCTTTTGCCCATTTTAAGCCCTTACCTATGTCGGTTTTTCAATCCGAACTTATATAGTATAATTCGTTTTCTAAATTTTTTAGAGGTTACTTTTTATAAACTTTTCTAATATGTTTGTTCCTGGATTTAGACTTATTGCGGCGTATTTATGGGCCAATGCTAATGGTAATATAGCATCTTCGTACAAGTCTATACTTATCTCATTGATTAAATTAAGGACTGTACTAAGATTATTATAGTTTCTATAGTCAAAAGCGTTTTCTTTAAAATTAATATCCTTATTCCTCATAGGGTATAACATAGATACCACAAATCTCTTTTTACCTTTCGAATAAAATAAAAAGTCTTGTCCAAAAGATACCTCTTGCCCAAAATACTGATTATTTTCCGGTGCTTTTTGAATATATTTAAATCTATAGCTATCATCTACTAACATAAAACTGTTTTGTTCTAATTCAATCTTTTTTTCTAAAAGTGTAAAGTGGTCTTTTAGCCTTCCACTTTTTATGATTCCAAAGTATATAATTGGATTCTCTAACTTCTCGGAGATGTAGTGTAAATATCTTAACAGACTTCTGTGAATTTTCGCTGGCTCCCCGTAAATAGCTAAAGGACCGTCAATTATAAACGCTGTATTCGTTAACAAGTTCCATGACTTATGTTTAATAAGTGTATCAATTAAATTAATAGAAATTAAATGTTCAGTTACCTGGGCAAATCTTGTTAATACTGTACTATGCCCAAACTCCTCATCTATAGCTTCATGTAACCTTAGATAATCAGTTAAATACATTATATTACCACAGTGCTCGCATTTAAAAGGTTCAATATGGACTTTATCCAAATCGACTAATATTCCTATATCCTTTCTGTTTAAAGTCTTGTCATTCGACTTACACTTCTGGTTCCTACATTTTAGCTTCAGACTAGTGTTAGCCTCTCGAATAACATTAAATAATGATTCAATTAATTTAACAGAATTGAAAGGACTATTATTATAGTAAAAATCATAGATTTCCTTTCTTATAGAATCTACTACACTTAGGCTATCATCTTCCTTAGGAACTAAATTAAACGTGGGGCAAACAAACGTTAATATATTTGAGTTATAAATTTCATTGTATTTTTGTGGGTTAATAAATCCACTTTTGTCATATATATCTGACTTTTTATTTAAATTAATAATATTTGAGCTAAAATTCACTATGCCCATCTTTGCAGAAGGTATATCATCGTTTAATGGGAGTTCTGTAAACGAGCTGTCTATAGTAAAAATAAAATCAACCTTTCTCACATTACCCATTTCATTTTGTTGAAATCGAAACTGAACCTCTTTTCGTACATTATTATCTTTGTCAATATCACAGATTATTCTATATTGGTCGATTTTTTCCTTAATTACCTGGTTATTAATTATTCTTTCATGAGAAAACTTATTTGCCTTTTCTCGATTAAATGGCATTTTTTATTTATCACTCCCATATAACTTAATCTGAACTGGTAAAACAAAATTATGTGATAAAGTTTTAACCCGTGAAAATCCAACATCTTTAGCTGCTAATAATGAGTTTTTATAATCAGCAAAATCATAAAACTTGGATAAAGCCCTTAGTTCGTCCTCATTATTCAAATGTGTAACAAACCAATTTTCAGTATTTGCTAATATGTTTTTGTTTATAGAAGACGGTTCTTGTGTAGAATATACTAATCCTATTTTATACTTGGCGCCTTCCTTTGCGATTCTTGGCCAAGTATCTTTCAAATCCATATCCCTTCCTATCAAGTTATGTGCTTCTTCGATAAAGAAAATCACATAATATGGTTCTTTTCCTTCAGTATACATCTCCATATTTTTATTAAAGATTGTTCTCGCTATCTTATCACTAATAAGATTTCTCATTTCTTCACTACCAATTGATAAATCTAGTACTATTGTTTTCCCTTCTTTCACCATGTTACATATCTTTGCTATATAATTCTCACTATTTCGATTATGATACGCCTTCGGATTTAATTTTTTAAGATGTACATATCCTAAAAAAGACTGGCCGTTAGAATTCTTTTTTACTGCGATATTTAGTAATGTTTCAAAATCATCCTTATATACCTTATTACCGGATGAGGTAGTTAGTTTGTCTCTATGCCGATGAATAGCTTCTAGAATTTCGCCGAGCTGGTCGTACGATATTTTCGAATCTATAAGCTTATTAAAATTATCATTTCCTTCAAACTTTGTTAATTGATTTAGTATACTTTGACTAAAAGGATTTTGAAATCTTTCTTTTATCCCATCATCTAAAATTTTATATAATATATATTTGTAAGTGGCTCTAATCCACTTAGCACGGTTAACCAAAGAGCGATTTCCTTCTTCTATATTATCTTCCATATATGAACTGATATCCATATTAAAAAACGATTCGATATCGGTTGATTTAGAAGGATTACCGTACCTCATTAAACTTACAATAATTTCATGTGCTAATTCTAGATTTTCAAAAAAGTTAAACTGTAATACTTCTACATTATTTGATTTATTTCTAATTTTTGTGTTTAAAGAGAAAATATACGCATTTTTTAAGTCACTCGCTATAGATGTTTTATCATCAACGTTTATGTTTGCATACTCCCCATTTATATCATAAATAATCTGGGAAATGTTCATTTTTCTATTTTCAGCAATTTTACTGATTGCTTTAATTAGTGTTTTCACTGTGTTAGATTTACCTGTTCTAGTCATTCCAAACATTGCGGTTCGTCTCGCTATAAAGTCATTAGGATCTACATAAACTTTTGCTCTTTTGTCACTGCTCTGCAACCTATTGCTTGATGTAAATCTAAGTTCTCCAATCTCCTCTTTATTTTCATAGTTATTACCAACACCGTAATTAATGATTTTTTCTAAACTTCTATAAGATGGTTTATAGACTTTTAAGATCTGGGTACCATAATAATTTTCTATGTCAGAACCAAATTTTAAACTTCCATTATCCGATTTAAAAAAGGTACCAAGCACTCTACACTCTAGCCCTGAATATTGCATTTCATTTTGGGAAAATTCATCATAGCTTAAATTAGTAGATGATTGTAAATTCTTAAATTTATCTATTTTTGCTTCTAGCCATACATCACTATTTGGTAATTCATATTCTGAAGTAACACGTAACAATATTATTTCTTCATCTATTTCACTAGTCGCACTCAAGTTATCAGTATTTATAGCTGTTGCTATTAAAAAACTATTATGTGGAATCCCTTTAGCTATCTTTTTCCAATAATCATTTGTCAAGATAGTCATAGTTGAATAATTTAAGTTAATTGAATAACCAACCATAACCGCACCTTCTAGTAATTGAAATAAATCATCTTTAAATAACATTTCATTTAATTGATTTTCCATACTGATTCACTCCTCTATAAAAATAGTTTTTCTCTAATTTTTAACAATTCACCATATTTTATTATACCTTCCTTTATTGGACTTATTTTCCATTTATAATTATATAAACTTTCTCTTTTAAGTTAAAGGTCGGAAAATTTTATACAACATAGATTTTTTAAATTTATCTTCCATTTTCATCACTTTACTTTAATAGTTGTTAGTGATATTTTCTCCATTTTGTTTTATTATCGTTTCACAAGTGCTTACTTAATCTATTGGCCCAACTTAGAGTTGTTTCTCGTATGTGCTTTAATTTCATATGGTGAATCGTTTGTAAAAATGAATTACTCCAACTTCCACTACTATAAACAAGGTTTCGAAGCAGCTTGTGAATGTGTAACTCATCTTTATATAAGCTCCCAACCGATGGGATAATCAAAGTTGAGATGGAACGATTATCAGGAACTGCCACCTCAAGTACGTATGAAATTTTGCCTAGGTTCACTATTCTAGCAATGGCACAAACACGCCTTCTTCCGTCCGGCAACCGAGAAAATTTTCTTCCTAGTGGCAGAAATACTACATTTACAGAAACTGATAGATAAGGATAGCTTTTAGATAAACGTTGAATCATCTCAAAAAACTGTTCCAAACCAAAGTTAGCAATGGAATCAGCGATTTCCAATGTTCGAAATTCAATGGGGGCAACCGTTCCACCAAAAATGGATTCATCTACTCCAACAATCTGCTGCTGAGTAGCTTCGCCACGACCTTTATTTGAAATATAGGCATTTCCCTTGTTCACTTTCTGCGCTTGTTTTGGTATTCTTTTAATGACGACTGAATGACGGAAAGCGAATTGAGTGGGTTCTTGTTCAATGACTAGTTGATGAGTATCCTCTTTTGATCGCTTTCCGTTTTTTTCGTTTAATACATATTCTGTATCTCCATTTTTCTGTGAAATCCTCGTCTTTTTGGGAGCATTCGTATAAACATTTCTCTTAATAGACTTGTGACTGTATTGGATTTGAAACACAGGAAGCGTTATATTATCAATCCCAAGCAATTCTAATATCAATACCTCATTTTGTTGCTGTATCCCTCTATATGCAATCCTGGTATTCTGAATGGATGGGACGGCCATCTCTAACGGAATACCATATGAGACATTTTGATTTGCCGCATAGCTATAAGCATTAATTTGAACGGAACAAAAAGATTTTTTAATTTCATCGTTTAAATATAACCAAGCCATGTAATGAACAAATTCATTAGTAACAATTGTGGAAGGAATTTCATGGGCTAATTCTATAAACACTGTTTGCGAATTTAGATAATGGACATTATTGATAAGGAAATCTAATCCATTGGGTCTCAACAGTGCGTTAGCTAAAAGCTTGTATTTAACATATAAGGCACGTATAAGCTCTGCATGTGAAACATAATATGTTATTCCGTTTGAAGAAAAGGACCAAACATGTTGATGGATTAGTTCGGGCATCTTGTATAAGAAGTAACCAAATTTTTTACAAGCGTCAATCGCCTTTATCGTTTTGCCTTTTCCCAAATCTTCAATCATTACTTGATTGTAACTCCCTGCTTTTTGCGTTGATAGAGGCAAGCCGTCTCTGTAAAATTGTCCTAATCTTAATAGAGGAAATGCACCTATAGGTAACTCAAGGATCTGGCATTTTTTTGATTCTTTAAAAGCTGCTTGTAAATACCACTGCTGGTCTTTTCCCTGTTTGACATTCCCAAACCATTGTAATGATACGACTTGTTGCTGATTAAAGGGCCATGGTCTGATTTTTACCACCTATATCACCTTCCACTCTTAGCTGCTGATACTTTATGATTTCATCATTAATAGCTTGTTGTACCTTTTCTGCAACATTCCCCTTTAAACCGGCCAACCGTTTTACTTTCCATTCCATAACTGATTCATTCTTACTGAACAAATAGTGACAGGCCCATCTTACTCTACGAATCTGAAATTGTTCTCTCGTTTCAATTTGTTGAAGGATATATTCCTTCGTTTTAGGTAGCTTATCCAAATGTTTTTCTAGTAGCGATAACTTTCGAATTTCTTTACCTATTCGACTTTTATTAATATAGATAGGCTTATCAGCACTTTTAAGTTTCTTTATAACTAATTTGACTTCTTTAAGAACTTCTTCGTCTCTTTCAGACCAATTAATTTTTAAATGCGATGACTGCCTGTTAGGCTGCTTAGGTAAATGGTTTTTCAACCACTCCCGATCATGTCGGTAAAGCCAAGCATAAAGAGCAGGTTCCATACTTCTAATCTGCGTAACTGATTTATTGGGATGTTGCTTTAATAGTTTCATCCATTCCTTCTGTTTTTTAGATTTCACTAATTCTAACTCATCTAGCTTGTTATCTGTTATTATTGGCTTTCCTTTATTCGCATACTTAATAACTGTCATAATATCGCATTGCAATTCTTTTGCTGCTGCATAATAACTCAATTTTTCAACATGTATCATGCGATGTAATTTATCCAACCATACTTGTCCATACTGCTTGATGCGACCAATTTTATATAAATCTTGTTCACTCTTATCCGGTCCCCGGCGGGAATAGATAAATCCACACGTGCATTCAAATGTGCCAACAGGTCTTCTTGTGTCTGTACAAAAGTTGTTTTAACATTGGGAATCACTCGTTGTTTATAATGCTTGGCAGCAGGATTTAAGCAAAAGTAAGGTCCTTCGCCAAACGGCTTATACTCCTTGTGAGCATATTGATAAAAGGTATCTATTTCTTCTCCCAGAAAATAAATAAGCAATAAATGGCGAATAGGATGAAAAGATTTACGATGTTTGCGTGTTATGCTTTTGAGCCAACAGGATTCACTCAAAATATCAACAGAGGACTGCATGGCTTCTAAAAATTCTTCACCATAAAATAATGTAAATTGCTCAGCCAACAGTTGCTGATTAACTTTTCCATTAATCGTTGCGTATCCATGTCGTTGTAATAAATAGCGATAGGATGATTGGATACCCTCCCATGTGAAATGAAAATCTCCTTGAATAAGCTTTACACTTTGTTCTGCTAGAATTTGAAAAAACCTCTCTGTACGTTCTGAAAATACCTTTTTGACTCCTAACCTAATACAATTACTTGGAGATGCTGCAATAAACTCATGTTTATTTTTTCCACGGAATGAAACAGAAGAATCGCATAAATACTGATTATGTTTAAGACACATATACACACCAGGTAATTGATGAGAGACTCTCCAATACGACTCACCTATAGTTTCTATATCCTCTTGAAAACATCGAGGACAAAAACGAAAATAAGTCCATTCCTTAATAGCGTTTGCCATTATCCCTGTCATCATATGGATAGCTCCTGAATGTTCACCACTTTCCATAGCCCTATATACTTTGTGTTTTATCTCTGATGTTGCAAAGGTTGTATAATAACGAAATAATGTGTGCTTCTTTATCCATTGAGCTACGTCGGGTACTTGGAAATTCCTCAATTTTTCATAAACAACGTTTAAGTTTGTTGGTAAATCAGGAACAGCCACGATATTCGTCTTCCCATATAAATCTTTCATCGTTTGCTTAGGGCTAATATTAGACGAATGGATATGATATCGTGCAAACCAGCTATACAAAAGTTCATCGTTATATAAGGTTGGAAAGTAACTTAGCATGGAGTTTCCTCCTAGATAACAAATTCATCTAGTGGTGCTTTAATATAACCTGCCTCTCGTAATGATTCATAGGCTGACAGCTTCTGCTTGCGACCTTTATCGATGATGACTCGTAATGTATTCTTTGACGATTGATTTACTTTGCTTTTACTTGGTTCCATCCGTTCTTTTATTAAACTTAATGCTCTTTCCATCAACTCGGCTTGTGAAGCTTCCGGCAAATCCTTTATGGCCTTTGAAGCTACCTTTTCTGCTAATGTAGGATCAATATCTAAATTCATCAATGCAACCATTATTTTTTCAAGATTAGAAATTTCTCTTTCTCTTCGTTTAAGAGCCTGCAATTCTTTTTTCTTTTGTATGGTAGCCCTTAAATCAATTTTCGATTGATGATATTGTAGATACTCCGCAATATCCATAGGCATAATATCCTCATATTTTTCTAATTCAGAAATACGCCCGTCTTTTAATGCTTTCAACATCGGTTGGACGAGCTTCAAATCATCTTTTGCAACTCTCCTTATGAGGGCAGGTGTAATTTTTTCTTCTCCTGTTTCAATTGCTCGACCTTGAGATAATGCAAATAGCTTTACAGCGATATCTACTATTCCTTGACTTTCCTCATAGAGTGTCTGATTTAATTCCTCAGTTAACTCTGTCTTGTACCTAATCCATTGATAATTCCACATACTTTCGATAAGCAAATCCCAGTCATCATCCTTTTTCATTTGCTGCCATACCATATCTCCCTGCCCACTACCACGACGGGCTTGACGAAAATCTTGCTGCAAGACACTTTTTGCACGCATTGTACCAATCATCATAACTGGTACACCAATCTCATTGACCAGAGTAACAAAAAAGTTCATCATCTTTTCTGAATTATTATCGCGAGTTGTTAATAAATGCTGAATTTCATCGATAATTAAGGCCCCTACACAATGCAAGCGAGCAATTTGTCCCATTCTTGTTACCATGGAACTGATAGAATTTCTTCTGCTACCGAACCGTTCATAATAATTAGTTCCAACTAAACGATCCATCTTCAAGAAAAAATCCATACATAATGATTTTAACGAACCATCATGTGGACAATTCAGTTTTAGCCATACAACTTGAGTAATATTTAATGGGTGCTTATGAATAATTAACTGTGGATATAAAGATAAAATCCTCTCAATAGCAGTAGTTTTTCCAATGCCGGAAAACCCCATCAAAGTAATACTAGAGGCTGTTGAGCGTATATCGTGCTTAATTTTTTGCCCTGTAAGTGAATGATGAGCCGCAGATAAACTCTTTGTAAAATTGGGAGATAACGGATTTCTACTCACATAACCATACCTCAATAATCGTGAAAATCTCTGTTCTAAGTCTAGATGTTGCATAACTGGTTGGAAAAAACGAGTTAATCTTGGAATCGCATGATATCGAATATGTGTAGGTAATAAACGCTCTTTTTCATCAAATTCTGGATAATAACTCAATGCTTCAAAAGCTTCTTCTGGAGACAGAATAGGAGGTAGAGCTTCAATTAAAGGATTTCCTTGAAAATCAATGACATCTTGCTTTTTATATTCAGCTACTTGAGCATTTAATTTTTCTCCCCATTCACTCATCTTTCTTCTCCTTTCGTCTCCGTAAATATTCTCTTACATTTGGTCTGGCATATTTCTCTTCGACCTCAATCCCCCTATTAATCGGTACAATATCAGCTTGTTTGTGAGGTGTTTCTTCTGAACCAATTTGAAATACTTCGTTTTTTCTTATTTCTTCTCTTTCTAATTTTCTGTGTTCTTTAATAGAGCTGACTCGTTGCAATTTACTTAAACTTTTGTCTTGTAACTGCTCTTTTTTCTTCTTTGCTTCTTTCACAATAGCTTCAACTTCCGAAATATAATCAATATCTTTTTACAATTGCTGATGGCTATTATCATGCTTCAGTTGTTTTTCGTATTCTTGTAAATAACGAATTTCATCTAAACTTGTATTTTTTAAACGTTCCGACGGTGTCAAAAGATAGCATGTTTCATATTTTGTTGAATCAGGATCAATCAAGAAAACACTTGTCATATTTCTTGGATCATACGCGATAGTCACTTTCCAGGAGCCTTTTTGTCTCGCTGTCTCAAACCATGATTCTTTCAGTGCACGTTCGCAGCTGTAATAAATACCTTTGAAGCGTATTCCCTTATGTGTAACTGTAGCGTCATCCCTTGGCATTAAGTGTAATTTTACAAGGTTTTCAGGATGGTATCTAAGTTTTCCCGTACGATTTTTAATTCCCCAATTCCATAAATGAAGTGGAATAGGTTGAACATCATCTCGAATCATATCTTCATCCCTTATATAGTCTTGTAGAAAGTGCTTTTGATTATAATGTAAAATTTGCTTAATAAGAATTTTAGTGAAGTCTTCCAAGGTTAGGACAGCATCTAATCGATAATCACGAGCTCCACGTTCTTGAAAGTCTTTCTCGACATAGCCAGGTAGAAAAGGCCTTACTTTTTTCTGAATAAGATCAAAATGCTTTTCAACAACACCTTTCCAGTCAGCTCGATAAGGGGCTGCATTCTCTACATGGATATTAAAAGCCTCTACTAAGCGATCAGCATTAAAGCCTTCAAATTCCCCGCGGTCTGCTAACAATATTTCTGGCAAATGTTCACTTGGCCATTCTTCTTTTGATATTTCAATCCCATATTGAGAACAAAATTTTTGTTTATTTGTTACAGTGTTCGCCATTGCCATCATGGCACCGAGCCACGAAGGCCCCTCAAGGCCAACATACATTCCAACAACCATGCGACTAAAAACGTCCATCACTAAATAAATTACTGGTCGTCCGATTATCCAGTTTGGATTATATTTAGAAATTAAATATATATCCCCAACGGTTGCATCAATTTGAAAACGTGAACCTGGACCATGAACTTCTGAAAGCGATGTATTTAAAACAGCCCGGTAATCTTTATCAAACTTTTTACGTCCCTTCCTAGCAATTGTCGATTCTGGCACTGTATATTCTTTGTTGTACCAATAACGGAACTGTGTTAACGTTGGTAGACTCTCTTTATCTTCAATAATTATTTTTTTTACGCCATCCTCAATGTAAATATCTTTAGCGTAAAACTCTTTAATCATCATTTTGTACGCATCAGTCAACCGATTTTCTTTTGAAGTTAAATAGTATTTTTCTAACGCAACCCGAAAAATTTTTTTAGTTCGTTCATCGACATTTATTCCTTGGGAAGAATATTTTCGAGGTCTACCACGTTTTTTAACACCTGCTTCTTTTTCTTTTCCTCTCCCACCTGAATTATTGTAATCAGGCAACAGAGCATTAATGTTCTTACCACGTTGCCAGTATTTACGTAAATATTTACGGACTGCAGGATAGGTTACTTGATGTTTTTCCATTGCATCCTTTATATATTTTGAACGTTGTTTTTTTTCATATATGGCTGGTTCATCATTAACCATCTCTTCAATAACTTTCCAAGCTTGATTTCTTAGCTCTATGTACTTTTCAGGAATATCTTGAATACCTGAACTCATAAAAGGATCTTCTTTTATTTTGATAAGTGATTCCTCTAAAATTTCGTCAGTTAATTCTTGAATTAACCGTTTAAAAGGAAGAGCTTTTTCATCATAAATGTCAATTAGATAAGCTACTACATTCCCATCATCTATCCATAAAATACGGTATATTTCACCACTAAGAGGATTTTTGAGTAGTTCATTAACAAAGAAATTCAAGTAGCCCACCTCTTTTCTGTTATAAAGTTAGGCGAAAATTCAAGAATCGTTGTGTTGGACATTAGATCTATTTTTTTGGTTATAGTTGTTTTGATAATCTTGTGTGCAAGCATATATTTGAACATAGATAAAGCACTACCATTTGCCAATTTAAATGTTTCATCGAATTCTTTTAATAGGTGAAGTATCGGCATATTGTTTTGTGATAGTGCGTCATATAGTAAATGAAGTGATTTTGTATCTAAATCTTCTGGTAAATAGTAAGCTGAATGTATCCACTTGATATTATTTATTGCATCTTTCGGTAATTCCTTCTCTGTTACGATACCCCAGTCTACACCTTGTTTTACCCAATATTCTCTTTCGATTTCAAACTTTTCGATAACCCTTGATGAATTTAATTCTTTATTTTCTTTTACTGTTCTGGCAAAGTAAATAATTTCTTTTTCTTTTCGTACCGTGATGAGAAAATCTGTCGTCATTACAATCGGGGTCTGTGTTGCGGGATCTATGGGGTGTTTTATGTTTTTCTCCTCAGCGATGGGAAGCGTCACATCACGTGGTAGAGGGAATTGTTCTCTAATATCAATAACTTCATCTGCCCAATCGAGTAAGCAAAAATAATTATATTCCATATCAGATAGGAGGTGATGTGTTCGACTTGTGGTCCAACCTTTAACACGATGGGCTCGTCCACCTGAAGGAACATCTTGAATCGTTAGCCAAGGCGTATAATTAGATAACTCGCCCTGGCCACGACCTTCTTTATAGTAACGAGTAATTTTTTTCTCTGTCCAGCAAGTTTGACGCTTGGACATTTTAAAACACCTCCTAAAGATTAACCGATGATATTCGATTTTTTAAATATTAATTGCTATAACAAATCTCTCCTCGTAACTATACCGGGAGACATAAATTCTTCACCAGTTATTTCAGAAGCAATGTGATCAATAAATTGGTAGGGAGCATTTTTAATAAATTCTGAAAGTAACCAGTTATGTTGGCTACTAAGATGTTTTGATAAAACTACTGGTTCGTATCTTGATAACTCACTTAATCTATGCATCCCTGCAAAGGTTAGGCTCATTGGATTTCGTGAAATAACTCCATCAATTCCTTCGCGTTTGATATACCATAATCTTGACATTCCAGCTATATAATGAATTTGCTTTCGGATTTTACAATGGAAAGTAACCAATTTATTCAACTTGTTTGGATCGTCTCTTCTCCACCGGAATCTTTTTTTAGTCCTTACTACAAAAGCATTCTCAAAAGTTGGATCTCTTTCAAAATTTTCCGCTACTTTTTTTAATGTATGACCATTAGCGTACTTAGGATCTATTTCTGCAGAAAACCAACTTTCTGACGAACCATTCTTTTTCACAAAAAATGCCTTCCTAATAGGGATAAACAACTCTTTTGTAGATGTAGACGTATAAGTAAGGCAATAGGCCCTATGAATAAAAGGCAAATTATATAAAACATCTCTTAATAAATAAGTCTCAGCAGTATTCACTGGTTCATCTAAATAATTGCACAGAGCAGGTAAAATACCTCCAGTTTGAATTTTAATGTATTCATTACTTAAGGACACTTTACTATTTTTACTCCATCCACTTACACCATGCCTATCAGAAAATGGAACATTTTTAACTATTAATAAAGTTTTAACAGCGTTTAAAAAACAATAGTATGTAGTTAATGGTGAAGACGTTAGAGGAAGCATAGTGGAGGCTTCATAAAATTGTCTAGATTGTTGCCAATAAAATAAAGCTTCATCATTATGATTATTCCTCTTCAACCACATCTCCACATATTCCCATGGATCATTAACCAATACCGTTTTCCCTTCAAAATTTGGGCTTTTAATAGCTTTATGTAAGGTTAAGTTTTTGCCTTTATAACTAATTATCTGAGACATTAGCCCACCCCACAGTTATCTCGACGCTCTAAATTAAAAAACACACGTTCGGAGTCACTTCCATTTTACTCCATAACGTGTGCTTTTTTAAACAACTTTTTTATTTTTTAAACGACTTTTTTATAATTTAAACAACTTTTTTATTACTCGACAGCCACATATCCACTGCCCAATTGCTTTATTCGACTGTTACGCTTTTGGCTAGGTTGCGTGGTTTGTCGACGTCGCAGCCGCGGTGAAGGGCAGCGTAGTATGCAATGAGCTGCATTGGAATGACGGCAACAAGCGGAGTTAGATCTTCATGAACTTTTGGCAAGATGAAACGGTCATCATCTTCTTCAAGTCCTTTCATGGAAATAACGCATGGATATGCACCGCGGGCAACAACTTCTTTTACATTTCCGCGAATGCTTAAGTTTACATGCTCTTGGGTTGATAAAGCAATGACCGGTGTTCCGTTCTCAATTAACGCAATGGTTCCATGCTTTAACTCGCCGCCGGCAAATCCTTCCGCTTGAATGTAGGAAATTTCTTTTAATTTGAGCGCGCCTTCCAAGCAGACGTAATAGTCAACGGCACGGCCGATAAAGAAGCAGTTTCGAGCTGTCAAAAGATAGTCTCGGGCAATTTGTTCCATTTCATCCTTTTGGCCGCATAGTGTTTCCATTGCATTCGAAATAATGGCAAGTTCTTGCAATAGGTTAAAATCAAGCTTGATTCCTTTTGTTTCAGCTGCAACAGCTGCTAAAATGGCAAGAACCGCAATTTGTGCTGTATATGCTTTTGTAGACGCAACCGCAATTTCAGGTCCGGCATGAAGCAGCAGCGTATAGTCCGCCTCACGGGAAAGAGTTGAACCCGGAACATTCGTTATAGTTAATGCTTTGTGTCCAAGCTCCTTCACTTGAACAAGCACCGCACGGCTGTCTGCCGTTTCTCCGCTTTGTGAAATGAAAATAAACAGCGGATTATTTGATAAAAGCGGCATATTGTATGAAAATTCACTGGCAACGTGCACTTCTGTCGGTACTTTTGCCCATTTTTCGATTAATTGCTTTCCTACAAGCCCTGCGTGATAGCTCGTTCCGCACGCTATAATATAAATGCGGTCCGCTTCATGAACAGCTTGAACAATTTCTTGATCAATTTTTAATTGATCGTGTTCGTCTTGATATTTTTGAATAATTTTACGTATAACAAGCGGTTGTTCATCAATTTCTTTCAACATGTAGTGAGGGTATGTTCCTTTTTCAATGTCGCTTGCATCAAGTTCAGCAGTATATGGAGCGCGTTCTATTACGTCCCCGTTTAAATTTTTGATTGTCACTTGATCACGAGTGACAATAACGATTTCTTTATCCATTAATTCGACAAATTGATTTGTTACTTGCAGCATTGCCATGGCGTCTGAAGCAACAACATTAAAGTCTCCGCCAAGTCCCACAAGAAGAGGGCTTTTGTTTTTCGCAACATAGATCACGTCTCGGTTATTTTCATCTAATAGAGCGATCGCATAAGATCCCTTCAACAAGGATAATGTTTGGCGAAATGCTTCTTCGACACTTAAACCTTTGTTGACAAATTGTTCAATTGTTTGAACAATAACTTCCGTATCCGTTTCACTTTTTAATTCAACATTTTGTAAATACTCACGCTTTACTTGCAAATAGTTTTCAATGACACCGTTATGCACAAGTGTAAAGCGTTTGGATGCACTTTGGTGAGGATGCGCATTTTCTTTGCTAGGCGCTCCATGAGTAGCCCACCGTGTGTGGCCAATTCCGATGGAAGCTGAAACATTTGCGTCCACACCTTCACGAAGCTCCGCAATGCGTCCTTTTTCTTTAAATACATATGTTCCTTCTCCGTTTAATACTGCAATACCTGCAGAGTCGTAGCCTCTGTATTCTAATTTTTCCAAACCGCGCAATAAAATTTCCTTGCAGTCTTGTTGTCCGATATATCCTACAATTCCGCACATAGTCTTTAGTTTCCTCCCCATTTAAAGGGGACAAAAGAAGCCTGAACAACTGGGGACAGATCTCTTTCCAGCCATCAAAGCTTCTCTGTCCCCTCACACATGTTTTGTAAAATGTATCCCGTTATGTCACAGTCTTTTTGTGCAAAGAGTCGCCTCTTTGTTTTAAGACGTGACTTTACGGCTGTACGGGAAGGCAACCGGGAGGCATCCGCCGAAACTTCGATAAACCTCCTCCTCGTCAACTAAGCAGATGTCCGCTCCTGCTTAGTCCAGGCGCTTTACAATAAAAAATTTTCTAACTGCCCACCTTTCTATTCTAGAATGTGCTAAAACAATTTATATATTACAATATGGAAAAGCAGTTCGTCAATTCATTTCTGTCTTTCCATATTGTATTATATGATTTCAAGCGTTTTCTCGATACAATGATTATTCAATAAAGAAAGGGAGCTTGCCTCCCCACAACCTCCTGAAAGTAGCCGGCATCCGCCAGCTACTTTCAGATAAAAATCGAAAAATAAAAGCAAGTGGAGAAAAACGCATTGTTTTTCTCCACTTATTTATTTTAGAGACTTATCGGACAGCCCCCGTCTCTTCATCATTCAACGCCCATTTCCGCTTTGATGACTTCCACAATTTTTTTCACGTACCGCTGGCATTCATCTTCCGTCGGCGCTTCGGCCATTACACGAACGAGCGGTTCTGTTCCGGAAGGACGTACGAGAATTCTTCCATTTCCGTTCATTTCTTTTTCTACTTCTTCTATAACAGCTTTTACTTTTTCATTTTCCATGACAGCCTGCTTGTCCTGCACCTTTACATTGATCAAAAGCTGCGGGAATTTTTTCATTTCACTCGCAAGTTCAGAAAGCTTTTTGCCTTTTGTCTTCATTATGTTGACAAGCTGAATCGCTGTTAAAAGACCGTCACCCGTCGTATTGTAGTCAAGAAAAATAATATGTCCGGATTGCTCTCCACCTAAATTGTAGTTGTTTTTCTTCATCGCTTCGACAACATAGCGATCGCCGACAGCGGTTTGAACGCTTTTTAGTCCATTTGCCTCCAAAGCTTTATAAAAGCCTAGGTTGCTCATAACTGTCGATACAACAGTGTCCCCGTTCAGCATTCCCTGCTCTTTTAAATATTTGGCGCAAATAAACATAATTTGATCCCCATCAACAATTTTTCCGTTCTCATCAATAGCAATCAAACGGTCCCCATCACCGTCAAACGCTAAACCTATATCTGCTTCTTTTTCTTTCACAAATTCCGCTAACGTTTCTGGATGAGTAGACCCAACCCCATCGTTAATATTCAGGCCATTTGGAGATGCACCGATTGTCGAAACATCTGCATCCAAGTCGGCAAAAAGATGTGTAGCTAGTGATGATGTGGCTCCGTGCGCACAGTCCAAAGCGATATGTAAACCAGTGAACTCTTCGTCAACCGTCTGTTTTAAATATTGCAAGTATTTTTGTACGCCTTCAAAATAATCGCTCACTTGCCCCAGATCAGAGCCGGTCGGTCTAGGAAGGTTATCTTCTTCTTGATCGAGCAGCGCTTCAATTTCTTCTTCTTGTTCATCGGAAAGCTTAAAACCATCAGGGCCAAAAAATTTTATTCCGTTATCTTGAACAGGATTATGCGAAGCGGAGATCATGATGCCTGCTTCGGCTCCTAATGCCTTTGTCAAATAAGCAACACCTGGTGTGCTAATGACTCCAAGCCTCATTACCTCGGCGCCAATGGAAAGAAGCCCGGCAACTAAAGCACCCTCAAGCATATGACCTGAAATGCGGGTATCCCGGCCAATCAACACTTTTGGTCTATTTTTATCTTTTGTTAACACGTACCCGCCAAAGCGTCCTATTTTAAACGCTAATTCAGGAGTGAGTTCACTGTTGGCAACTCCTCTTACTCCGTCTGTACCGAAATATTTTCCCATGAATCATCGCTCCTTTTAAAAAATATCACTTAATTTGAAGCTTCTTCAGCAGACTTTTTCTGTTCAGATGGTTCAACTGAATCGTTATTTTCTTCTATTTGATTTCTTCTTTCATTATCTGCTTCTTCCAACGAGTTTTCTTTATTGGATAAGCGAATCTTCACTTTTTCACTCGATAAAACTGTCGAGAGGTTGTAACGGTTTTTGGCCTCCACATTTACTTCATGTTCTCCTTCATCTAACCCTGCAACATTCACATACAATTCGATATCAGATTCTTTTACGTTTTTCAAAACACTGTCTTTTCCTCGCAAAACAACATCCAGCTTTCCTGTATCCGGATCAATAAATTCAATTTCCTGATCGTTTCCTAAACCGATGACTTTGATCGGCACCTGTTTAAACGTCTTTTCTTCTCGTTTTTCAATATCTATTTTAATTTGAACTTTATTCGGGACAACGTTTGTCACTCCATCCGGAGCCGGAACATCAGCTTCAACTGTCGCATTTTCTTTGATTTTGCTTAAGTCGACAGATACATCATCAATAGACTCTATTTGCTCTAGCACATCCTTTGGACCATAAATTGTCACTTGGCTAGGGATCGATTGAATCGATGATATGCTCAGTCCATCAGAAAGCTTTCCTGTTGTTTTGATTTTTAAGGGTACAGATTTCGATTTCGTTGGGCTTTCTACCGGCACTGTTACGGTAACCGCTGACGGTTCGATTGTAACAGGCAGGATGTTCCCATTTGCATCGTATACTGCCACTTTTGACTTCTGTACAACTGTTCCATCAGCACCTTCCAAACTTACTGTTGCTTTCACAACAGCTACAGCATCAATATGCTCTTTTGCGCCTGTAATTTTTACACTGTACGGTTTAACAATCGGACGCTCCGCAATGTAGCCTTCCTTCATTTTGTTTTTATTAATAACATCCACTTCAACCGGAAAATTTTCAGATACCTTTTCATGAATACCTACTGTAATGACAGCCGGATCAATGTCAACCTCCAATTGGTCAGACAAGTTTTTATGTTTCAAACGGACACTGTGCGTGCCAACTGATAAATCCGTTAAATCTGCAAAAATTTCAAAGTCCTTGACTTGTTTTGTCGTAGTGACAATACTTTTGGGCCCTTCAATCGTAACGGTGACGGTTTGGGGAATACCGGTGACAACAAATGCACGGTCGTCATAGTATACGTTTACGGGCACATCTGTAATTGTAGCTGTTTCGGTTGTGGATGGCGACTGAAATATATTGTATTTTTCTTCATTATTCGAAGCAGGCGATTCTATATTCACTGAAGCATATAGCATGAGCGCTAGCAACAATGCAATGATGCGCATAAACCAGTTGCTATTCATTAATTTATCCATTCTTTTTCACCCTCCATTGCCAGCGGCTAGAGGAAGCAGCTTTCGTACGGTTAAACTCAGCAAAGAGCATCTCCTTTAACGTTTCTGGAGTTAAATGTCTATGCAGCTCACCATCCTTGGCAATCGATATACCGCCTGTTTCTTCAGAAACAATGATAGTTATACTATCGGTTACTTCACTAATTCCCACTGCAGCACGATGGCGTGTGCCCAGCTCCTTCGATATAAATGGGCTTTCGGAAAGCGGCAAATAACAGGCAGCAGCGGACACTTGATCTTTTTGTATAATAACTGCACCATCATGTAAAGGGGTATTGGGGATAAAAATATTAATTAATAGTTCAGCAGAAATATGGGCATTTAGTGGTATACCGGTCTCAACATAATCCTCCATTCCTATTTTTCGTTCAATCGAAATGAGAGCACCGATTCTCCTTTTCGCCATATACTCAACAGCTTTTGCTATTGCTTCGGTCATGTTTGTTTGCCCATCATCTTCCTGGCTAGCTGCCCTTGCAAATAGACGCCCCCTTCCTAATTGCTCAAGGGCTCTGCGAAACTCCGGCTGGAAAATAATGATGATAGCCAAAAAACCCCAAATCAACACTTGGTCCATTAACCATTGCAAAGTATTCAAGCCTAAATATTGGCTTAACACTCTAACGATAATGATTACGATAATTCCTTTTAAAAGCTGAACAGCTTTCGTTCCACGAATCACCATAATCAATTTATAGATAACGAACCAAACGAGGAGAATATCAATGACATCTATGAGGTAATGCAAAAGAGAAAAATCCCCTAAGGTCATATTGTTTTCCTCCAATAGTTCATCAAATCGCGATTGATCTATTCTAATCAAACTTCTAGGTTTGAAAATCTCTCTAATCAAAATTCCACTTTATTATATCATAACTTTTCCTAAATGCACTTAAACATAAAAATAGACCATCCTACTAAAGATGGCCTATTGTTTAAAAACCTCTGACAGAGTCGATTTTACTTCATACCACAGCCACTCAAACAATTCGTTTATTTCCTCAACCTCTCCGGTAACTTGACCGGCAGAAGCCAAATATTGGTCTCCGTTAATCACCGTTACATTTCCTTCAACTTTTCCTTCTATTTTAATATCACCGTTTTTAACAGTAATATCACCTTTCACCGTTTCTCCTTCAGGCACAATAACAGTACGGTTGTCAACAACCAAATTATCATACTTTGTTACGCTGAATTGGCTTTCTTCATAAGAAGCAAATAAACTTCCAGTCATTAGAATAACAAATAGTGCAGCGGCTGAAAAGAAAGGATGATTTCGGAACCAGCGTCTAGTTGAGACCGTACGCTTTTCTTTCGGCAGTTTTTCTAACACCTTTTGCGTAAAATCTGCCGGTGCTTCAACATGTGAGATACTCTTGACAAACGCTACAGCTTTTTCCAATTCTTGATAATGTGCCTTGCAATCCTCACAAGATTGCAAGTGTTTTTTTAACTCACGGCCTTCATCCTCATGCAAATCCCCGTCCAAATACTTATGGATCATCTCCACTACATGCTTAGGACATTTCATCTTACTCACCCCAATCACAAATGCCTTAATTGTTTGCGTAAAGCCTCCCGTCCCCGGTGTATTCTTGTTTTAACTGTTCCGACTGGAAGTTCCAATATCTCTGCGATTTCTTGCAAGGATAGCTCCTCAATATATCTCAATACGATGACTGATCGATATTTATCCGGCAGTTTTAAAATTTCTTTTTGAATCGTTTCTTGCAGTTCAATTGCTTCAACTTCTTTTTCAGGCATTGCAATATCAGATGATACTTGGGAGTACATTGTTAAGCCTTCAGTCCCCGCAACTTCTGCATCTAAATAATAGTCGGGCTTCTTTTTCCGAATACGATCAATCGATAAATTGGTTGCAATCCGATAAATCCATGTAGAAAATTTTTTGTTCATATCAAATGAATGAATGTTCATATACACTCTTATAAATGCTTCCTGTGCTATGTCCTCAGCTTCATGGACGTTTCCCAGCATTCGATAACAAAGTTGAAAAATTTTATCTTTATATAATTCAACAACTTCTGCAAATGCATTTTGGTCGCCTTTTTTAATTTGTTTGATCTTTTTATTTATAAATTCTTCCATTTTTCTACCTCCGCAGTTGCGGGTACATCATGATACGAATTCGTTCCCCAAAGGTTTCATTTTTTTATAAATCTATTCTAGCAAATTTTAGGAATTTATGTTTTCATCTGCAAGAAAAATTTTTTCCTTTTGTAGCAAAAACCTTTCTTATTCCCATTTCTGGGCTTTTTATAAAGAAACGTCCAACTTGTCAAAATGAAATATGACATTACAAATTTTTTCAGAGGGGTTGCACCTCACGCCGCGTTAGGTATTATGATCACAATAGGTTTATAAAGATAAGTATTTTGGGGGCGATGTTAAAGTGAAGGAAGAGTCTTACTTTACGATTGGCGAATTTTCTAAAAAGACGGGAACAACAATCCGAACATTGCATTATTATGATCAAATTGGACTGCTCAAACCGAAAAAAAATCCTCGTTCTGGACACCGATTATACTCTGCTCATGATGTATTGACACTTCAAAAAATAGTCAGTCTTAAATTTTTAGGATACAGTTTAGAACAAATCAAAGAGTTAATTAATGAAACCAACTTCGATTTAAACTTAAAGGAAACTTTACAGTTCCAAAAAGAAGCGCTTGAAGAACGAAAGGAACATATTGAAGAAGTGCTCAAAGCCATTAAACGAATTCTCACGATTTTAGAAGAAGAAAAAGAAGTGGATAGCAATGTTTTAATGAGTCTTATTCAGAGCATACAAACAGAAAAAGAACAGCGCAAATGGTTAGAACATTATACGTCAAAAGAAGTAGCTGAAAAGCTTTTTGATCAGCCTGAAGAGGTAATGATCTCCCTTGACAAAGAATACATCCAATTATCCCAAGAAACAAAAAGATTGGCAGGAAGACCTGTCGATGATCCTGAGGTAGAAGCGTTAGTCGAAAAATATATGAAAACAATATTAGAATTTATCGGAAAAGAATTAATTAGTGCTATCGGAAATTTAGATGAAGCTGAAATTAAAACTATTGAAAATAAATTGCCATCTCCATTTACACAGGAGGAAGAGGAGTGGCTTCAGCAAGTGATGGAACATTATGCGATGAAAGCTGGGCTTCTCCAAGATGAAAATATTGACCGACTTTAGCAAATAAAAAAACTTCACCTCCCCTTTTCCAATTGGGGAGGTCATTTTTTATCTTTGAATTAGAGGATGATGGATATTCATTCAGCTCCCATTTTCCCGAAACCTTCCCCAAATTTTATCGAGTGAAGTGTTCCGCCGGAAGCCCAATTATCTCTTTCATATTCATCGAAAACTACTGTAACCCATTCTTCTTTCACGTTTAGTATTTGCGCTGCTGCTTTTGTTATTGCCTCAGTAAACTGCTGTTTCTGTTCTGCGGTTCTTCCTTTAGCCAGCTTTACGTTGATAAAAGGCATCGAATCACAACTCCTTTAAGCCGTTTGAATTTATAAATGGTGTCGAAATTTATTCGTCCTCATCCGGATCTGTGCTATTTCAAAAAATGAAACAAGACAGAAGTTTGTCGATATACTTCGTCACAACACCCGTAAAAACCTTTGCTGGGCAGTCATTGTATGCAAAATGTTTTACACAAATCATCCTCTACAGCAACAATCTTCTGGAAAAGAGACTAATTTTTAAAATCAACAAAAAATCATTTAGGTCATGGTTCCATTTAGGAACAACCGCATTACCAATACTAAAAGGAAAAATACAATTCGACTTCAATGGTATATCCAAATTTAAAAGGCTGTTATGGGACTAAAAAGGAGAATGCTCCTACATATAGTCTATTACATTATTTTGAGATTCAAAAGCGAGGATTAGATATAATCGAAGTATTAGTAACATTTCAAATAAAAAAATCCTGACAATTTCTTGTCAGGAATTAAGTTCATCTTATTTTATAAGTTTTCCCTATTGAATTTAAAAGCGGAAGACGGGACTCGAACCCGCGACCCCCACCTTGGCAAGGTGGTGTTCTACCACTGAACTACTTCCGCACAAATGGTGAGCCATGGAGGATTCGAACCTCCGACCCTCTGATTAAAAGTCAGATGCTCTACCGACTGAGCTAATGGCTCGTAAAGTCTTCTAATCCATTTTAAAATTTGTCAGATGTCCCTTCCTCTTCCTGATTTTTCGAGGATGCTGGATGCGTTGGGACAACTCGCTGCTTATTCGACGAGGCTTCGCCCTTTATAAAATCTAGTTAAATCTTACTTTCTATCTAACATTTTTACAAAAAAAAGAACAGACATGAACTGTCTTTTTATAATAAATGGCTGGGCTAGCTGGATTCGAACCAGCGCATCACGGAGTCAAAGTCCGTTGCCTTACCGCTTGGCTATAGCCCAATATCACCATTCATCTCTTGACTAATTATATTGTACCAATAAAAAAATCACTTTATACAACATTTTGTTGTTTAATGTGATTTCAATGTTTCATAACATTCTTCGGCATGGTGGAGGGGGACGGATTCGAACCGCCGAACCCTAAGGGAGCGGATTTACAGTCCGCCGCGTTTAGCCACTTCGCTACCCCTCCGATTATTAAAAATGCCGGCGAGAGGAATCGAACCCCCAACCTACTGATTACAAGTCAGTTGCTCTACCAATTGAGCTACACCGGCGCAATAAATACTTTAAATCACACTCAGTTTTTACCTTTGTTTAAATTGTTATGCAGCCTCATTAAACTTGCTTAAGAAAAGCTTGTTTAGTACATGGTGGAGGATGACGGGATCGAACCGCCGACCCCTTGCTTGTAAGGCAAGTGCTCTCCCAGCTGAGCTAATCCTCCATGGTGACCCGTACGGGATTCGAACCCGTGTTACCGCCGTGAAAGGGCGGTGTCTTAACCACTTGACCAACGGGCCATTTCATTTTCATAACTTAATGACAACCGACATTTGACATTTTAGCACATGGCATAGATAGAAATCAAGAAAAGATTTGCTTTTGAAAAGCTTCCAACCGGGCTCGAACCGGTGACCTCTTCCTTACCATGGAAGTGCTCTACCAACTGAGCTATGGAAGCATGGCTCCGCAGGCAGGATTCGAACCTGCGACCGTTCGGTTAACAGCCGAATGCTCTACCACTGAGCTACTGCGGAATATTTTAATAAACCATATTTTGGTTCACATACAGCTCAATCAGTATATCAAAATGACTTCAAAAGAATGTACTCTTGTATGGTTCTCTACAATAAGCCCAGCTTTCAAAAAGAATTTAAAGGCAGCCTGGCAGCGTCCTACTCTCACAAGGGACAAACCCTCACTACCATC
>ERZ1673778.55-NODE-55-length-26002-cov-17.853740_pt1 | contig 26002 bp, 26 predicted proteins | sample MGYA00580137_ERZ1673778 | MGnify/ENA primary metagenome ERZ1673778 (study PRJEB41219, sample SAMN04549619) | soil metagenome | isolation source: soil | place: USA: Wyoming, Fireholl Drive Yellowstone National Park | collected 2009-07-28 ...
ACAATTGTAAAAATTTTATTATTAACTATGGCCATATACATATCCTCTACATTATGAATAGAACCTAAAATTTTGTTAAAAAACGCCAATATGAATACTGTAAAATAAAAAAGCTTCTCCCCTACAGTTATCCTCATCAAAACGTTTATAACCTCGCAATCTATAAAATTTCATTCTTCATACCTCTTCTAATTAAAATAACACTAAACAAAAAGTAACCACATAGTACGAATAGTAACCATATAAAACTTCCGTAGCTATTTGTCCCTAAAATATTTGTTCCGACTGCTCTGGCTATATTTTCATCAGATATAATTCTTGATAACGCATCAGTAGAAATCATAAATAAAGTATTAATAATAAAAGGGGATAATATGACTACATATTTATTAACTTTTTTAAAAAATGATACTCCGAATGCCATAAGAGCAAAACTAGATGCAAATAATGATCTTATTATGATGAATATTAAAATATTGCAATATGGATAATACACCTGTAAGTTATGTAACATAATTCCTGAATCTATATACGATAACTTTTTATAATCTGGTAAACCGAATGTATTATGTCCTTGGATTGGAAAAGCAATAATTGCTAAAATTTCATTTACTAATAATGGTATAAATATTACAAAAAAGCTTACTAGAGTAATTGACATAGCTTTAGCTAAAATATATTTTTCTTTGTGTACCCTTGTATGTATAAAGTTACTTAATCCCCAATTTTTTTCTTCTAGGAATGACACAGAATAAATGATACTTACGGTTAGTGGCAGCAAGATCCCTACTATTGGTGACAAAGGTGTTGCGACAACGTTTGTAAGAATAGTACCAGTTGAAGCAGACATTACCTTAGATAATTCCGATCCATAATATTCTTTACACAAAATAATGTAGTCTAAAAATATTGCACAAAAAACAGCTATAAATGCTATCTTGAACTCTATTCTTTTCATACACTTACTAAGTTCAAGCTTAATTAATTGAATCATGCCATCACCTCAATATTTTACTACTTGCATGGTACAGCTTAAAAAGGTCAGTGTTTTATCATGTCGGCATATTATCTAATAAAAAACATTCTGAGTTTTTATTCGCACGGTATATAAAAAAAGGATAAGGGAATCTTTTTGTAAGTAGTCCTTATCAAGTTTTCACAAACAAAATTAGACTTTTATCATCCTTCATTTGATGGATTTTTTGAAATTACTTTTTCTTCAATTGATTGAATATATACATTTAAATTTAATAAATATTAAAAGAATATATCATGCAGTGCATGACATATTCTTTTTTAGCATTACTTGTAATTTACAGTACCAGCAGCATCATTGTTAATAATCAAAGTATCTTCCTTGTCTTCAATTCCTAAAAATACATTTGTCCCTTTCGTAGAATGACTTTGGTATCTCACATCATAAATAACATTAGTAGTAGTAACCCCTGCAATATCAGTTATTCTTTTCGGACTTTTATGAGATCCAGTATTAAACCATGCATTTATACCGGGAGTTCCAGCCAATTTTGTTGCTTTTACTGTACCTTTCTTTTCATTTGTTTCTTTGTCCCTAATAGCAAAATAAACATTTCCATGATCATGTGGCAGAGATGCACTCCATGTCCTTTCTGTTCCTGTAGCTGCGAAAACACCTACGCTTAAAAAAACTGTTATTGCAGCTGTTAATAAAAATGTTTTACGTTTCATTATAATTCCTCCCTCCATATTCTTTCATTTTCTCATAAAAACTCGTGATTTCTTAATATTTCATTACACTGAATAGATTTTTCACCTCCTAGAAATCTATTTATAATAACCTAACCGAATCGATGCAAGTTAATAAAAACATACGGCTAGGATATTATTGACGAGTTGATAATCCAACACTGGTATTTTTTCTTTAAAATATAATAATAGACTTTAATGGAAAAAATTCTTATAATAGGAAAAAATTATTACTTTATTAAAAATATAATATATCAATATTTTGGAAGTCAATATCTTATTTTTTAATATTTTACAACACGACTGTTGATTATCAAAAATTAGGTATGTCATTTCCAAAACTTTGGGAATACTTAAACAAGGCAACTGCCATCTCCGATTGCCAATTGAGAGGAAGTTGCCCAAAAAGAAGTTGACGTTCAAAAGAAATGAAAGTAAGCCCCTTTTGCACCTTCTTCTATAGCCATCTTAACAGCACGCAGTCAATGACGATGCAAACGACTAATTGTAGACTGCGTTTTCTATTGTCCCAAATAGGATACTGCTTGATCCACCGAAAAGATCTCGACCGTCCAACGTTTTGGATACATATCGGCGATCTTTTCCGCCGATAGTCAAAACACTGGTTACAATGCGAATCTCATGTCCATGGGTGTCACTGTAGGAGAAATGCCTCTCTCTTTGCAGGTAAAGTTATTACGAGTATTGCAAGAAAAGCAAATTCAGCGAATAGGAGGCAGGGAGCCAATTAAGCTTGATATTCGATTTATTTCTGCAACGAACAAAGATTTAAAGCAACTTGTTTCAGAAGGAAAATTTCGTGAGGATCTTTATTACCGTCTGCATGTTGTTGAAATAACTGTTCCGCCCTTATCTGAACGCCAAGAAGATATATCACCGCTTATTGATCATTTCTTTTCATACTTTTGCAAGCTTTACCATGTCGATAAAACATTGTCAAAAGAAACTAAGAAGGCTTTAACGAGCTACCATTGGCCTGGAAACGTCCGAGAATTGAAAAATTTAATAGAAAGCATGATCGTATCGGTTCCCTCTCAATTGATCGAACCGCACCATCTTCCTTTGCACATTTATGATCAAAAAGACGGTGAAGAAGCTTTGACGCTGAAACAGCGCGTGGAAAAATTTGAACAGCGAATTGTAAAAGATGTGATCAAAAAACATCCATCACTACGGATTGCGGCAAAAGAACTCGGCATCGACCATTCCACATTAGTCAAAAAGTTAAAGAGATGGGGTTTAGATCCAAAAAAAGCAAACATATAAACAATCTCGATTTCTGCTCATCTAAAGATTTTATTCTGTTGTGCCGGAGAAAAATAATTTGCAGTTGCCTAATCAAAAGAAGCGTCCTCATTTTTTTCAAACGCTCTATATTAAAGGAGTAGAATTTTTACATGGGGTGTCTCATAAGTCAATTTTCGACTTTGAGGTTCCCTTTTAAAAGACTTGTATCGTTTGTTGGATCATCACGCGAAATACCGCTTAAAAACGGTTTAAAGACGTCGACATCCATTCCCTTCTCTTTTAATACAGCTGCTAGTCCGCAAGCTATTATCGTTTTTCCAACACCAGTATCAGTTCCTGTTACAAAAAAACCTTTCATTTGATCATATTCAACTCTTTTCCAATTAATTTAAATGCATGCAACAAATAATCTATCTCCTTTAAGCTATGGTCCGCGGTCACCGTTAACCGAATTCTGCTTTCTCCAATAGGTACAGTCGGCGGTCGAATCGCCGGGGCATATATTCCTTTTTCTTGTAATCTTTTTGCAAATAGGACAGCCTTATGAGCATCTCCGATCAATACAGGAATAATTGGTGTATGATCTCCCTTCACGGTGTACCCCATTTCTTGTAAACTAGTTTTTATTCGTTTTGCTTTTATAAGCAATTGTTGTCGTTTTTCTTTACTATGTTCGATGATTTCCAATGCTGTATATGAAGCTGCACAAATAGAAGGTGAAAGTGCGGTTTGAAAGATAAAGGTTCTCGCATGATTTCGCAAAAAGTCAATGAAAACCTTCGATCCAGAAACGACCCCGCCTTCCGTTCCAACCGCTTTACTTAGCGTGCTAATCACTACATCCGGAAAGACGTGAAAAAATTCACTTGTTCCCCTGCCGTTTTCTCCTAAAACTCCTGTTGCGTGTGCGTCATCCACAATGACAAATGCATGATAACGTTGAGCAAGTGACATGATTTTATCTAAAGGCGCAATGGTACCATCCATACTAAAGACACCATCTGTGACAATAAAGCGTCGCCGTGATGAATTTGTTTCTTTTAATTTCTTATCCAAATCTTCCATATCTACATGGTTATAAATGACGGTATCCGCTTGTGAGAGACGGCATCCATCGATAATACTCGCATGGTTTAATTGATCGCTAAAAATAACATCACCTTTTTCAGGCAATGAAGTAAGCACGCCGATATTCGCCAAATAACCACTTGAAAACAGCAAGGCACTTTCAGTCTGTTTGAAATCTGCAAATCTTTTTTCAAGCTTTTGATGCCACTGCGTATTGCCTGTCGTTAACCTTGAGCCGCTGCTCCCAACCCCAAACTCGTGCAATGCCTTTTCTGCTGCAAGAATCAAGCGTGAATCATTGGCCAAGCCCAGATAGTTGTTTGAGGAAAATACTATGTACTTTTGGCCATCTATGTACATTTCGGGACTAGGTGCAGTATTCATTGTTCTAAGCATCCGATACAAGCCGGATTCCTTTGTCTTCGCTAAACGGTCGTTTAACCAGCCATTAAAGTTCAACGCTTGTCACCTCATTATGTCTTTAAAAACAAAACCTCTTTTTCTGTTACCATGACAATTGCTTCTTTCATAATCGATCCCATTTCTTTAAGTTCTTTTTTTGTACTGGCAAGCGGAGGCATAAATACAATGACGTCACCCAATGGTCTCGTCAGCATGCCAAGCTCCCTCATTTTTAACGTAACGCGGTAGCCTATTCTTTTTTCTGAAGGAAAAGGCTCCTTTGTTTCCTTCGAATAAACAAGTTCAATTCCACACATAAATCCAAGCTGTCTGATATCTCCCACATGAGAAAGTGATTTGAGCTCACGAAGGAGCTGTTGAAGATACGCTGCTTTTTCACTAACTTGCTCTACCACTTTTTCCGATTCAAACAAACGTAAATTTTCAATGGCAACAGCGTATCCTAACTGGTTGCCTGTAGAGGAATGGCCGTGGAACAACGTTTTGAACTTGTTATAATCATCATAAAAAGCCCTATAGATCTCCTCTGTCGTCAATGTGGCAGCGCTTGGTAAATAACCGCCTGTAATTCCTTTCCCAACTGCCATTAAGTCAGGCTGGACATGTTCATATTCGCAGGCAAACATTTTCCCAGTACGGCCAAAACCCGTTGCCACTTCATCAACAATCATTAAGACATCATATTTTGTACATAATTCTCTGACACCTGCTAAAAATCCATCAGGCATCACAATCATCCCACCCGCTCCTTGGACCATTGATTCAATTGTTAGTGCGCAATTTCCTGATGCTTTTCCTTAAGCAGTTGTTCAAGTATGTTTAAGCATTCATCACGACAATGTTTCGGATCGCCGCTTTTTGACCGATAAACGTAAGGAATAGGTGCCTTAAAACTTTCAAACATAAATGACCCATATACTTGATGATAAAGCTGGATGGAACCGACACTTATGGCACCGACCGTATCCTCATGATAGCCGTTTTGCATTGTAATAAACTTTTGTTTCTCTGGCTTATAGATATTTTTCCAATATTGAAACGCCATCTTAAGTGCAATTTCCATCGCTTCAGCTCCGCTATCTGAATAAAAAACACGCGTCAGCTTTTCAGGACTTATTTGAATGAGCTTTTCCGCAAGCTCTGTTGCTGGAACATTTGTCATGCCTAACAATGTGGAGTGGGCAATTTTTTCGAGCTTTTTTTAATTGCTTCGTCCAGTTCTTTTTTTACGATGACCATGTACGTTAAGTCAAACGGAAGAAAAGCCGTCATATATTCTTTTCCTTCAATATCTTTAACTTTCATTCCTTAGCCGCTTTCAATTATTAAAGGATGATCATCATCTGTGTAAAAGGCAGTCATAGATATTTTTTACTTTTTTCGATTAATTGTTGTTTCATTCTCTACCTCCCAATGAATAAAGACTGGCTGTTTTTCTAAATAGTGAATATAGGCATTCAGATCTTTCCTGCAATCAACAAAAAAGATGCGGCAGCCGCGTTCATCTCCATATTCTTTTAGGTTTGTAATCCGTTGATACCCCAGCTTTTTACTTGCAACATAGCCAGTAGTATATTCAGGATCGTCTGACCAACATAGTTCAGCGATGGTAGCCGGATGCGCACACACCTTTGTGGCAATCACAAGTGCTTCCCTGATTCTTGTACTCTTGGGCACATGAAAGTAGTCTGCCCAATGTTCAAAATTCGTCTTCATCCAATCGATTCTTGAAACACGCACACCCTTTTCCTGCCTATCATCAATACGTTTTCCTGAATGAACATCAATTAATATAGCGCCTCTCATTCCTGAATATTTCGTCCATTCTGTAAATGCTTTTTCAATAACCTGTCTTTCGATACCGACTTTCTCCAAAAGCAGCCTAGACAACTTTCGCCCTTTCTCTACTGTATCTGCCTCATTTGTGTCAATATGTAATGGTTGAATTCGTTTAATCGGTTCGTGAATAGATTCAAATTGAATTTGCATAAAATCAGGAGTACCTCTTGAGTGATGAAGTCCCTTTTCTAATAAAGCATTTACTGAATTTTTTAAATCACTATAGGTTGAAAGCAGTTCTCCACCAGATATATGTTTTCCGCCATGTTCATGAGGTCCATTCTTGGCAGCTCTCATTCTGACACTATAATACCTTTCCTCTTTCATTCGTTGGCCTCCAGCCTCCGTCATTTATTTTATGTCAATGAATTTCCGTCAAAATTCATTAAACTAATTAAAGAGCTATTTCTAATTTTTCAACCTCCAATCTTTTGTTTTATGTTAACCTTTAAAATAAAATTGTTAACAATTAAATGATAAAATTGCTAACTATTAATGTCAATTGGTTAACTAAAATACGCACTCAAAATGGCAGCCAGTCTCGGGTGAAAGGAGCTTTTATTGAAGATAATATGAATGTTTTTCATTTCCGTATTCATGGGAAGTGAATCGATATAGATTTTGAATCTTAAGATATCTTTTTCCCAGCCCGTTGCTTCGTATACCAGTGTTACTTTTAACTTTAAACATTTGGTCCATGAGCAATCAACAGGGAATATAAGAAATGTTGCTACATCCATCATATAAGATAGATTCAATAAGATATACAGTAAAAAAGCTATTAAACTTTCATTAAAAAAAGATAAGAACCACCATTAGAAAAAAATATATTTTCGTTTAATTTTACAATTGATATATCAAAATTCAATGAATTTTCGGTTTTAATTTATCGGTTGTCATATTCGTACCTTTATAAGATTACAACAAACAAGCTGCGTTGCAGACTGCTTATTTACTAATAAATGATAGCACCCCACTCATATGTATACAATTTATTATCATAATACTTAAACCATTAAGTCCATTTTCAAATTGAGGCTTTTGATCGTCCTTTTGGTAATATTTTTGATGAAAAATGTAGAGATCGCTTGTTGTTAAAGAGGAATGGAAGGAGAATGTAAAAACTAAAATAGAGTTTTTACATTGAAATTGAAAGAGAGCCGTGTAATATATTACAGGCTCTCTATTTTCTGACAACATCTGACACAAAATCAATTACTACTGTTTTTAAAATGTTTTTTGCGGATGTTCCATTTATTCATTTTTCGGTATAATGTGCTACGAGTTACACCAAGTATTTTCGCAGCTTCCGTCATATTTTTTGTTTCTTGGAGAACTTGCTCGATCATTTGTTTTTCCAAAGACTTTAGATTGCCAACTACATGAGATTGTTTTATTGTACTGGAGCTTTGGAAGTCTTCAGGCAAGTGCATAGGACAGATTTTCGTCTCATGAATTGCTAAAAGAAATGCCCTTTCCATCACGTTTTTCAGTTCACGAATGTTTCCTGGCCAATAATAGGACTGAAGCATTTGCAGTGCGGAATCGCATAACTCTAGTGGTCCTTTTCCATAATACTGATGAAACTGGCGCAAAAATTGTGCAGATAAATAAGGGATATCTTCTAATCGGTGTCTAAGCGGAGGAATCTGAATAGTAAATACATTTAATCGATAATACAGGTCCGAACGGAAAGAACCTTGGTAAGCAATCTCCTCTTTTAGATTGCGGTTTGTTGCAGCAATGACCCTTACATTAACTGGGCGTTCTTTATAGTCACCTATGCGAACGACTTTTCGCTCCTCCAATACTCTAAGAAGGCTTACTTGCAATTCTAATGGCATCTCTCCGATTTCATCAAGAAACAATGTGCCCCCGTTGGCAGCTTCAAACTTCCCGACGCTTCCCCCCTTTTTTGAACCAGTAAATGCTCCTTCCACATATCCAAATAACTCACTGGCAATCAGTTCTCTTGGAATAGCACCGGCATTCAAAGCAATAAACGGTCCATTTCGGCGAGGGCTTTGCTCATGAATCGTTCTTGCCAAAACTTCTTTACCAGTTCCTGTTTCCCCAAATATCAATACATTGGCGTCAAATTGTGAAGAGATCGAAGCAATGCGGAGCTCTTTTTGAAAGGCCGGATTGTAAGTTGCTATTTTTCCAAATTGGTATTTTTCATTTGACTGCTGAATAGCTTGTCCTGATCTTTTCTTTATAAAAATCAAAAAAGCGTTGTACGGCATTCTCATTTTCCTTTTCATTACTTCATAACCAATATCCAATAGGTTCGCTTCATCGAAAAGATCACCGGATTTAGCTTTCGTTATTTCAAAAGCATGGGGATTCACGTATAGTATCTTATCATTTTGGTCAACGGCGATAATTCCATCAGATACCTCTTTCCCTATTTCTTCGACTAAACCTTTCCATATATCTTCTTCATCTACAGAATCAAAAAGCGTATTTGTTAAAAGCGGTCTAGCAAAAATTTGTTTTTCCGAGCTCCAAACAATCTCAAACTGTCCATTTTCCTTTGCTTTTCCAATCCTCATTTCTCTTGACACATGATGATTAGATTCTATTTTAATTTTTCCACTCGGTGATGAAAACTCTTTCTCATATAAATATTTTGTGATTTTTTTTCTTTCTGTAGATTGTAAATGACATATCGCGTCTAATACTATTTGAACCCCTATATAAGTACTGCACATAACCGAGGAAATAACAGTATCCAACCCATATTTTTCTTTCATGCCTTTTACAAGTAAATCGTTTTCAGGAATATCTAATGACTGGAAATAACTAAAACAACTGTAATGACCAGCTGCATATTTTGGCTCCATTGCTTGTATCTCCAGCTCTGTTGTAATTGGGCTGATAATAGGCATTTCCTCAGGATTGAATCCTAATTCATAATACATTTTATAAAAAGGTAATATACTTTCCCCGACAAGCGTAGACAATATTGCATTGGAAGAATAATGTTTAATCTCTTCCAAATAAGTCGAGAACTCTTTATGCCCTAATGGAACATATTTTTCCCCAATCACTTTCCCGTCCAATTCATATAACATCTCTCTAATTTGTTGATTCGTATATCTAGGATAAACATAATCGTTTCCAATTAGGTAAACTTTTTTGCCAAATTGTTCAATCGTAAATTTAAGCAGTGAGGTGATTTGTTGATTGGGAATTTCTCCAACATAGAAAACATTTGGATGAATCTCCTGTCCTTCATAAAGCGCCGGATATATTAAAAGGCAATCGTATTGTTCAAGAACAGGTAAAATAGCTTTCCTGCATGCGGACGTATAGCATCCTACAAAAACTTTTATCCCTGAACGCGCCATATCTAATGCTTGTCTATAGCTTTCAATTGGATCGGAACGAATGTCTCTTGCTTCAAAGGTAAAGGTAATATTTGATTTACTGTTGTCTTTTTGGAATTTTTCAAGAGCATACACAGCTGCTCGATATTGGCCAATTTCTGTCAAGGAAGTGATGCCCGTTAATGAAAATAAAAAACCTATGCAAATATTCATATAAATCCCTCTTTTGTATCAATTTGCGACAATGTATAAAAATTAAACATGCCTATTTCACTTTAATCTTATTATAAAATTCATAACATTTCAAATATTTCATCAACAATAATGTCGCAAAAGTGAAACCCTCCCTTTCCCTCCTATACTAAAAATAAAGCATTTATAAATTTGGCATATTTCTTGCAGTAAATATAAGCGAGAAAGCTGGAAACAAAACAATAGGCTACGTTTCCAGCTTTACATTCAATTATAGAAAGGAGTAATGAAAAATGAGACATGGGGATATCTCAAGCAGCCATGACACAGTTGGTATAGCAGTGGTCAATTACAAAATGCCTCGTCTTCACACAAAGAACGAGGTATTAGATAACTGTCGCAAAATAGCAGACATGATTGTAGGAATCAAAAAGGGACTTCCTGGTATGGACTTAATCGTTTTTCCAGAGTACAGCACTCATGGAATTATGTATGATGAACAAGAAATGTACGATACTGCCTCTTCCATTCCTGGAGAAGAGACTGCAATATTTGCCCAAGCATGTCGTGCTGCTAACACTTGGGGGGTATTTTCTTTAACAGGTGAAAGACATGAAGATCATCCCAATAAAGCTCCTTATAACACCTTGATTTTAATGAACAATAAAGGAGAAATTGTACAAAAATATCGAAAAATTATTCCTTGGTGTCCAATTGAAGCGTGGTATCCAGGAGACACAACATATGTAGTAGAAGGACCAAAAGGAATAAAAATAAGCTTAATTGTCTGCGACGATGGGAACTATCCGGAAATTTGGCGTGATTGCGCCATGAAAGGCGCTGAACTTATTGTGAGATGCCAAGGCTATATGTATCCTTCAAAAGAACAGCAAATCATTATGGCAAAGGCTATGGCATGGGCAAATAATACGTATGTAGCTGTTGCGAATGCATCTGGATTCGACGGCGTCTATTCTTACTTTGGCCATTCAGCTATTGTTGGTTTTGATGGCCGTACATTAGGGGAATGCGGAACAGAAGAAAACGGAATCCAATACGCGGAACTGTCGATTTCGCAAATCCGTGATTTCCGCAAAAATTCGCAATCACAAAACCACTTATTTAAACTGCTTCACCGTGGGTATACCGGTTTAATTCAATCGGGAGATGACAGCCGCGGTTTAGCAGAGTGTCCATTTGATTTTTACCGCACCTGGGTGCTTGATGCAGAGAAGGCTCGTGAAAATGTAGAAAAGATTACACGCTCTACAGTGGGAACTGTGGAATGTCCGATAGAAGGAATCCCTCATGAAGAAATTGAGAAAACAACTGGAAAATGATCTTGATAAGAAGAAGAGGTCAGGTTCTAGGACTTGACCTCCTGATCGCTAATCAGGAGATGATGCTATGACATTTATAACATCTAAATTAAAGGATTTAAATGAGAATCGCCAGCAAAATTCTATATCATCTGATAACCATTCAGAAACTTTTAATTCTTCTTCTCCCTTAGTGACCCGATTTCGTTTTGAAGTCAACGAAGTAATTCAACACATACGTTCAAAAATTTGGGGACAAGATGAAGTGTTAGAAGGTATAGAAGAAATGTTAAATATAATTTGGACGGATATTACAGAAGAAAACCGCCCTTTGTATGTAGCCTTATTTCTTGGGCCTACAGGGGTTGGAAAAACAGAAATCGTTCGCGTACTTAGTGAAGCTATTTACGGAAATGCGGAGGCTTTTTGCCGTATTGACATGAATACACTAACCCAGGAACACTATGCTGCGGCACTAACTGGTGCACCTCCAGGATATGTAGGAAGCAAAGAGGGGAACTCCTTATTTCAAAAGGAAAAAATTGAAGGATCCTACAGTAAACCTGGAATTGTTCTTTTTGACGAACTGGAGAAAGCAAATGACCAAGTGATTTATTCCCTGCTTAATGTAATGGATAACGGCATACTAGTCATGACATCTGGAGAGAAGGTTATTCATTTTCGTAATGCCATGATCTTTATGACAAGCAATATTGGGGCAAAAGAAATTATTAGTTATGCAAATAAAAGTTTAAAATATAGATTACGTAAACTGCTTTGGTTTTTAAGCCCTTCCAATTTTGGAAAAACAGAACAAGATTTTCTCCGCTCTATAGTTTTTTCCCAATTAGAAAAACGATTTAGTCCTGAGTTTATCAACAGATTCGATGATATTTTTGTCTTTCAGTGGCTAAAACAAGATGCGCTGGAACATATTCTTGATCTCAACATTCAAGTTATTAACCGAAGAATAAAAAAATACAACTGCACACTTCAGCTCGAAGGATCTGCTCGTAAATTTTTGATTAAAAAAGGATTTGATCAGCGATATGGCGCGAGATTTTTAAAACGCGCTATTCGAAAATATATAGAAGTTCCTTTAGCTGCAAAAATCAGCAAGAGATTACATCAAGATCACCCAACCAAATTTATTGCAAAAATTAAGGACGGCAATCTCATCCTCTTTGAAACAGCACAAGAAAAGTGATAATTATTTCACTGTTTAGGGTAAGAGCATGGATAAAGTCGGTCTAATGTTTGTTGGTGCAGCATTATTTATCAATGGTTTAATGCTATTGGGAAAAGTCGATCAAAAAAGTGCGATAGTGTTTAACTTATTTATTGGATCGATAAAAGTTATGACACCATTTGATCTCATTTTTACATCTACAGGAGATTCATGGATGATCTTTAACACATCCGGCATTTTTCTTTTTGGTTTAACTTATTTATATGTAGGAATTTCGAATTTAAAAAACTTTAACTCTTCAGGTTTAGGTTGGTACTCTCTATCGGTAGCAATTCTTGCTTTAGGATACAGCATATAAACTTTATTAAACTGCAAGATATAAAATTCGGTATTATTTGGCTTCTGTGTGGACATTATTTTACTTGCTGCTTGCACAAAAAAAGAACATTGCTATCTTTACTGGGTGGGGCGCGTTTATTCAAGCATGGATTACAGCAACTATTCCCCCCTTTCTTCTTCTCAATAACCAATGGGAGTTCGTAGGATAAAAAACTGCTTTCGTAGTAACTATTTTAACAATTCTAGCTTTTATCGCTATCTATATTCACAAAACCTACTTCTGTCAAAATAGACAGCATTTCAACAAAATCTTAATTATAGAGCTCGGATCACCTATTGATTTTTTCTATACTTTAGCATTTGATTATTTTCTTTTGTATTAAAATAAGACTTGTAAAACAGCATGAAGACGAATATTTAATTGGCTTGAACAATTTGAACAATAAAAATCAACCAACACAAAGGGTTTATTTCGATGATAATGAAAAATTTAGATTCCTGATTTTGAAAAGCAATTTTATGCCTATTTAATCCTTCTGTATTGTTCACCATAAAAATACCTTAATTCTCAATTATCTTATTCTTTAATATTTTGAACACACAATGAATGATAAAGCGAAAGCATAATCTTCAACATATTCCATCAACTTGTTTGAGCATGAATCCCTTTATCGTCACATAGTCTTTCAGATGTAAATGTTTTATTAATGCTCGGGCATTTACTGCATTTAATTAATTCAAGGCACCCAATCCGTACTTGTCAGAACCATTTCATTCGAATAAAATTGAGAAAAGGAGATTTTTAAAAGGAGTAAAAAAATGGAACAAAAACTCGACTTAATTTTAGAAAAAGTGATGTCTATTGACAATGATCTTAAAAATGTGCATGATCGACTGGATTATATCGGGACGCGATTGGACCAGGTAGATGATCGATTAAATCGGGTCGAAAATCGGTTGGATCGAGTAGAAGAGCGTTTAGATCAAGTAGAAACACGCTTAAATCATGTTGAAGAGCGATTGAATCGGGTCGAAAATCGGTTGGATCGAGTAGGAGAGCGATTAGATCAAGTAGAAACACGCTTAAATTATGTTGAAGAGCGATTGAATCGGATTGAACAGGAACAAAAATCAATTAAACAAGCTGTAATGGAAACAAACGAAGAAATGAAAAACCTCCAAGAAAGCTTCAAATCTGTTTACGAAATTATTGGCGAACATGACGTTTCCATCCGTACGTTACGAAAAAAAATTATGTAACCTACAACCACCTCAAAAAGTGATAACCTCACTTCTTTTTTTAACCCTGTGCTATTTCCTGGAAATACCATACACAATGCAAAAATTTTTTCCCATTTTATTCAAAGAACCTGTATTTAAACTTTTATTCTGACCTTTGAAAATAAATAAAAAAACATGCCCAATCATACAGTTCTCTATTTGGCATATTGTGCTAATGAATAACTTAGGATTGCTAAGGCTGATGAGCACGAGCAATTCAAAGCCGCCTCATCTTGATGTCTTCTCCATTTTTTTTACTAAAAGGATGTAAAAAATATTGAATACAATAAACTACTAATCTAAACTGATAGTTGATGAGGTAGAAAGACTTCCCTATGTTTCACTGGAGTTGATTTGATGATTGCTACTATGTATAAACGGAGAATGAAAGCAGCATTTGCTCTATCTTCTATAGTTATGCTCATTGGTATTTCTGTTTTTTTCATCGATCGACCAGATTCTTTACAAAATTGGTTAAATCTTTCTTCAATAGGTATTGTAGGTCTTTTTTTGTTTTTTACCGGAGTTTCAAACCAGATTAAATATAACAAGGTGAAAGATATTCAAATTCATGAGTCAAAAGCTTCCCTCCTTGAGTTGGATCATCTAGTTTTAAAAAAAGATCTTGGTTTTTTTCCTCGTCTCCTACTGTTTGAAAAAAGCGGCCATTTTGTTGGAACGATTAAGCCAATCCGTATTCCTTTTATTTTTTACCCAATGAGCCTGCTGCTTCGTGATTCACTGATCATGGCGCTTCCGATTACTTATGGTATTTTTTCGAATAAAGGAAATGTGCTGTTTACCTTTAAGAGAAAAGGAATGAAAAAGTCGATTGTAACTGTAAAGAATGTACATGGCCGAAAACTGGGAGAATATGTACAAGAGGATTGGAAAAGTCTAGTCAACATAAAAGGTGAGCTGAGAGATGCTGATGATAAGCTGATTCTCCCTGTTAAGGTTAAGGCCTTTTCTGGTGATTTTACATTAACAGATTCCGAAGGTCGGCAGTGGGCCCGTTTCTACAATGGATATTTCCCTCATGAATATACGAATATTTTTCGTGATGTGTACAATGATATCGTTGAGCTCTCTGACAACTTGTCGAAACATCATAAAATGCTTTTAATTGCAATGATTGGCTTTTTATTTTTGCAGCGCAACCAATAGTCTAGTGTTGTTTTGGAAGTTTTCCCGCTACCACTTTACGATTTCCAAATTAACAAAAAAACTTTTTAAAATAGATCCAGTGAACTGCACGAGCTTACTAGTTGATGTGTGTAATAATAAATCCATGCAGGAAAAGATGCTCCTGCATGGATTTTTGTACTGAATATCGTCCTTACAACGAAATTTTTTTAGGGGGGTAAACGCATTATCACTTCCAGAGTGTCGAATTTATTTTTTTAGCTGTATCAAAGAACATGTCAGATGTTTGATACAGTCTTTTAATCTATCAAAAGAGTTTTTATGGACAGTCAAGTTATTTCGTTAATGCAGGTTCATTTTGTGCACTTTCCTCTTTTTTTGGCATTTGGCGGACTCCAAATGCAACACGTTTAATGTTAAACAAGTGATTGACTGTAACATTGTCAGATGTAACGTTGTTGCCAATAGCACCGCAGCCAAGAGTCAAGGACGGTTTTACGTTCACTGTAGCGCCAATAGCGCCAAATGTTGTACCGGCATTTACAATGATACGTCCTGCTGGTTTATCGATTGTGTAAGTTTCGATTACTTTTTCATCCTCAGCGTGAATTCCGACTGTGTGACCAAGACCGCCTGCATCAAGAAGTTTTTGGGCAAGCTCGCTTGCTGCTTGCATATCTTTCACTGTATAAAATGCTAGAGTTGGAGATAGTTTTTCAATTGAGAATGGATATTCTTTCCCAACTCCTGTTTCTTCTGCAACGATCACTTTCGCCTCGGACGGAACTTCAATACCTGCCATTTCAGCAATCACTTGAGGTGACTTTCCTACAATTTTTGCATTCAGTCCACCGTTTACGAGAATGATGGATTCTACTTTTCGTTTTTCTTCTTCATTCAAGAAATAAGCGCCTTGTTTTGTCATCTCTGCAACAACTTTCTCTTTAATCGACTCATCCACTAAAAGAGCTTGTTCAGAAGCACAAATTGTTCCATAGTCAAAAGTTTTGCTTTCAATAATAAGTTCAACAGCTTTTTCGATATTGGCACTTTCATGAATGTATACAGGTACGTTTCCAGGACCTACTCCGTATGCTGGTTTTCCGGAGCTGTAAGCAGCTCTTACCAATCCAGGACCGCCTGTGGCAAGGATGACATCAGTTAATTTATGTTTCATCAGCTCGTTTGTTGCTGCCAATGTTGGTTTGGTAATGCAAAAAATCAAACCTTTTGGTGCTCCGGCACGCTCTGCTGCTTCTTGCATAATTCTTGCCGCTTCCGTTGTACATTTTGCAGCAGCTGGGTGAGGGCTGAAAATAATCGCATTTCCTGCTTTAACTGCGATCAATGATTTAAAAATGACTGTTGAGGTAGGATTTGTAGATGGAACAATTCCTGCAACGATCCCTACAGGTTGAGCAACTTCCCATACGCGGTTTTCTTCATCGCGACGAATAATCCCGACTGTTTTCACATCCTTGATAGAATTGTAAACATCATTCGCTGCGAACAGATTTTTTACTGTTTTATCAGGAACATTCCCGAAGCCAGTCTCTTCGACTGCCATAGCAGCCAATCGCTCAGCTTCTTCCCTTGCCGCTTTAACCATGCTTTCAACAATATGATCAATCTCGCTCTGAGTCATCTTTGCCATTATTTTTTGAGCTGTTTTCGCTTCCTCAAGGTAATTTCTTACTTCTTGGATAGATTGTAAATCAATATCTCGCAACATCTTTGCTTCGCTCCCTTTCATAGTTTTCATTTAACTAGCAGATTCATATTGTCATGATCTCAAATGACACTATTTCAATTTTGTTCGCTTGAACAAGCATCATTTTTTGTGTTTCTGCCCTCACCTCCTCAAATGCTAGCAGTTTGACATCACTGATCCTTGTCATGAAATTCTCATACCACTTTATCGAACGACGATCTAATCTGATGTCGTCACCAATATGCAAAACTCCTTCTTCCAATACTTTCGCTTTTTGACAAAGAAGAAGCATTTCAACCGCTCAAAAATTGATAACGATTACAAAAAAGCGGTTTCATAAAACCTGAAAATTTGTAGAAGTATATTTTTTATTTATTTAAATATCTAGAATCATCGATATAAATAATAATAAATCGATAATTCTCGATATCTGAATCTATAAATATAATAAAATAAAATAAAAAGGGATTCAAGCCAAAAGCAACAATTAAAAAATTAGGCCTATAAATCCCTTGATAACAATTCATTCAATTTTTTGATGTTCTCTTCATCCCGTTTATAATAAGTCCATTGCCCAACACGTTTTGCCTTTATTAATCCGGCATTTTGCAGCATCGATAAATAATGGGATACAGTAGATTGTGACAGTCCAACTTTTTTATGGATATCGCTCACACATACTCCATCTTCGTGTATATCACCGTGCTGCGGTTTGGGAAAGTGAGCTTCCGGATTCTTGAGCCATTGTACGATTTGCAGCCTCGTTTCATTTGACAAGGCTTTAAACACTTCTAAAAGTTCCATTGCTACCTCCAATTGACAATACTTATATTTCAAAACAACAGTTGTTGAATAAAATTTGCATTAACAGACGACAAAACCATGAACAGCGACAATCCTAAAACGGAGGTTGACCGCTCTTGCAGGATAGATTAGCATATCACCAACAAATCTACAATACCATGACGATTAGTTCGGATATAGTTGATAACGTGGAATGATAAATACCTCCAAAAAACTAAATATATAATTATTTCAATAGTACACGATGCTCAACCAAAAAGGCAAGGACAATTCAGAGTTTGCCGTTATGAACGGCTTTTTGAAAAGTTCGTTATTGCTTGACTTTCATAATAAAAGGAAAAAGCACCTAAGTTACATTCCTTGATGCTAGGGTGGAATAGGCAAACAAGCTTTTACCTATAACCGTAATTAATAGGATTCTACCGGCAGTGGCATGTCTTTTTAATGAAAATGTAATTTGACCCCTCAAGATTTCATCTTCGAACGACTTTATAAATCTTTCTCCACAAATTTTGCACATTTCATCTTTATGATGATATTAGTAAAATTCAAATTACATGTTTACGGAGGGATAAATTCGTGAAGAAATTACTGTTTGGAACAATTTTTACGGGGATTATCGCTATCAATGCTGCCTGTTCAAATAATGATTCTCACAGTTCCATGCATGAACACGATATGTCAAACATGAGTACAAAGGAGGAAAACGCCTCACAGGACTCCAGTAAGCAATTGCCTTTGACTACAAATACAGAAATTTTATCAGCTAAGGAGATTAATCTTACTGCTAAGGAAGCATTATTACAAATAAATGATAAAATAAAACTTCCTGTCTACACGTACAACGGCTCTGTTCCTGGCGCGCAAATCCGTATTAAACAGGGGGACAGAGTTAAAATCCATTTCAAAAATGAATTGCCGGAACCGGCTACGATCCACTGGCACGGCTATCCTGTTCCAAATAGTCAAGATGGAGTTCCAGGCGTCACGATGAACGCAATTAAACCGGGAGAAACCTTTACGTATGAATTTACGGCGACCGTTCCTGGAACATATTGGTATCATTCCCATCAAGAGAGTGCGAAACAAGTGGACAAAGGGTTATATGGCACATTAATTGTAGAGTCTAAGAATGAGGAAAAACCAGATCAGGATTATACACTTGTGTTAGATGAGTGGATGAGCAATCAAGATGAAGGAAATATGGATATGAGTGGTATGGATCATAGTAATATGGGACATGGAAATAGTACAGATGGCCAACATATGGATATGAGCAGCATGGGCCATGATATGAGTATGTATGATCTTTTCACGATTAACGGGAAAAGCGGTTCCGCTGTAAAACCTTTAAAAGTGAAAAAAGGCGAAAAAGTTCGGCTTCGCCTTATCAATGCAGGATATATGTCCCATAAACTTCACCTGCATGGCCACGAATATCAAATTGTCGCAACGGACGGTCAGCCGCTAAAAGATCCGCAGCCAATTAAAGATGAACTATTGAATATTGCACCGGGTGAACGTTATGATATTGAATTTACAGCCAATAATCCTGGGGAATGGTTATTAGAATGCCATGGTGATATGAAAGGCACCGATGGAATGAAAGTGAAAATTCAGTACGAAGGAGGCCAAACAAATACGGACAAAGCAAATGCAAAGGAAAACCTCCCTGTCGTGGATATGACGACATACGGAAAACGTGCATTAGGCCAATTTACTTTAGACGAAAAATATGATGTAGAGTACACGATGGATTTAGGAACAGCCATGGGCAAAGGCGGTATGGTCTATACGATTAATGGCAAAACATATCCTGAAACAGCACCTGTCAATGTTAAGAAAGGAGATCTAGTAAAAGTAAAACTTGTCAACCATTCACCGGCAGATTTGCATCCAATGCATTTACACGGACATTTCTTCCAAGTATTAAGCAAAAACGGCAAGCCGATTACAGGCTCCCCATTGATGAAGGATAGCTTGAATGTTAACCCGGGGGAAGAATATGTCGTTGCATTTAAAGCAGATAATCCGGGAAATTGGATGTTCCATTGCCATGACCTGCACCATGCTTCAGCCGGAATGGTCACAGAAGTAAAATATAAAGATTACAAATCGAATTATACACCAAATCCGAATGACACAACCAATCAACCTGAATAACGGCTTAACGTAGTAAGTAAAAGAGGCTGATTTCAGAGGCTGTTCAGCACCCTGAACTGCCCCCTGTCAAGTAGACAGTAGAAATAAGAAAAATAAACATGAATTCCAAGAAATTGAGCGATTATCGACGACAAAGATTATCGATTCATCAATTTATCATCATAATACGATTGAGGTTGTCCCAAAAATGATCACTGTTGGGACAACCTCTTTATTTTACTTCACATCATACCCTTGCTCTTCAATCGCTTCTTTCATTTTTTCTACATTTACTTTTGTTTCATCATAATCTACATCCACAGTACCTTCTTGCAGATGTACTTCTACATGTTTAACACCGTCTAGCTCTTTAAGCGCGTTCGTCACAGCCATTTTGCAATGACCGCAAGTCATTCCTTGGACATTTAATGTAATGGTCATCATTATTCCTCCCTATTTGCCATTTTATATTTTCACGCGTTTCAAGCGAAGCGCGTTGGTCACAACAGATACGGAACTGAAAGCCATTGCGGCTCCGGCAATCCAAGGCTCCAACAATCCAGCGGCGGCTACAGGAATGCCAATGGTATTATAGAACAGAGCCCAGAACAAGTTTTGCCGAATGTTTTTCATTGTTTTTCGGCTTAGCTCAATCGCTTTCGGGATATGGGCTAAATCTCCGCCAACCAAGGTAACATCTGCTGTTTCGATGGCGACATCCGCTCCTGTGCCGATGGCCATGCCGATATCCGCTTTCGCAAGGGCTGGAGCGTCATTAATTCCATCACCGACCATCGCCACTCGTTTTCCTTGTTTTTGCAGTTCCTCAACGATTTTCGCTTTGTCTTCCGGAAGAACCTCTGCATAGACATGATCGATGTGCACTTGGTTTGCGATTGCGTCCGCAGTCCGTTTGTTGTCTCCCGTTACCATGTATACTTCAATACCCATTTGCTTTAATGTTTGAATCGCTTCTTTCGAGCTTTCTTTTACCGTATCTGCGACAGCGATGATGCCGGCAAGCTGCCCGTCAATGGCAACAAGCATAGCAGTTTTTCCCTGATTTTCAAGCTCTGCCATTTTGTCTTCATGCATAGCAATCTCGACAGAGCGTTCTTTCATTAATTTTCGCGTTCCAACAAGGACATTTTTTCGATCAATGACAGCTTCGATTCCGTGGCCGGTAATGGCAGAGAAATGTTCCAGCTGCTTTATAGAAACCTCTCGTTTCTTTCCATATTCCACAATGGCATGAGCCAGCGGATGTTCCGATGCGCTCTCTGCCGAAACGGCATATTCGATCATACCTTCTTGGAATTGTAACACATCTGTTACTTCTGGTTTCCCTTTTGTCACTGTTCCTGTTTTATCCAGTAATACGGCATTGATTTTATGCGTTCCCTCTAAGTACTCACCTCCTTTAAAAAGGATTCCCTTTTCCGCCCCTTTGCCTGTTCCGACCATAATCGATGTCGGTGTGGCTAAGCCAAGTGCACATGGACACGCAATGACGAGAACGGCAATCGCCACCTCAAGCGCCTTCGGCAAGTCGCTTGGTGCAACAAAGTAGTACCATACAATAAATGCAACGACAGCAATTCCTACAACAATCGGCACGAAAATACCTGAGATGACATCAGCCATGCGTTGAATCGGCGCTTTCGAGCCTTGTGCCTCTTCAACGATTTTAATGATATTGGCAAGTGCTGTATCTTTCCCTACCTTTTCTGCACGAATGGTTAGAACACCGTTTTTGTTAATGGTTGCCCCGATGACCGAGTCGCCTTCCTTCTTATCAACAGGTATGGATTCACCGGTAATCATTGATTCGTCTACGGAAGATGCCCCGGCAATGACGATTCCGTCAACAGGAATTTTTTCTCCCGGTTTGACGAGAATGGTATCACCGATCACCACTTTTTCAAGCGGAACTCTTATTTCCTCCCCATTACGGATGACAGTCGCTTCTTTTGCCTGCAGGCTCAACAGCTTGGAGATGGCTTCTGTTGTTCTCCCTTTCGCAAGAGACTCGAAATATTTTCCAACAAGTACAAGCGTAATTAGTACAGCACTTGTTTCAAAATACAATCTTGGCATATATTCGGGATTTCCTAATGTTTTGAAAGCTTCGAACAAGCTGTAAAAATAAGCTGCCGACGTTCCAAGCGCCACTAGTACATCCATGTTGGCGCTCTTATTTCGCAATGCCCGGTACGCCCCTATATAGAATGGACCGCCGATGTAGAACTGAACGGGTGTGGCCAAAAGAAGCTGGAACCACGGATTCATCAACAAGTGCGGCATCGGCAAGCCTATATCAAACGGCATATGAGCAATCATCGTATAAAGCAAAGGCAACGATAAGATGATAGAAATGGCAAGCTGCCGCTGTTTTTGTTTAATAACCTCTTCTTTCCGGCTTGCCTGATCTTGTTCTTCGTTACGGATCTGTCCCTTGTACCCAAGCTTTTTGATTTTCTCTAAAATGTCTTCTACAGAAGTAATGCCTTCGTTGTATTCTACAACGGCGCTGTTAGTCGCCAAGTTTACAGCCGCACTTGTCACACCTTCCATACGATTTAACCCTTTTTCAATCCGTGTGGCACATGCCGCGCATGTCATCCCTTCAATATCTAGCGCTACCTTTTCAGCGGCAACGCCATACCCCAAGTTCTCAATTTTCATTTGGATATCGGCTATGCTTCGTTTCGATGGATCAAATTCAATCGTTGCCTTTTCCATCGCCAAATTGACATTGGCTTTTACTCCATCCATTTTGTTCAACACTTTCTCGATACGATTGGAACATGCCGCACATGTCATCCCGGTTACTTTCAAGGTTATGTGTTTTTGCTCACTCATAAACTTTTCCCTCCTTTACTTTGCAAATTGTTTAATCACATCCATTAATTTCCCAGATGGATTCTTCACCGCTTCCTTCGTGCAACGCCTTAGCAACGCAATGATTGACATGGCGTTCCAGCAAATTCAGCCCTACTTTATGTAACGCTGCTTGAATTGCGGAAATTTGCACTAAAAATATCAATACAGTACCGATTATCCTCGACCATTTTTTGCACCCCGTGCACTTGTCCTTCAATGCGCTTTAAACGCTTGACGATGCTTTCGATTTCTTCTTCGGTTCTTGGCACCATTTTGGCGTTTAGATGGTCATCTTCAGATTGATTCATTGGCATCACCTCATTTATGATAAAATCATTTTAAATACATTATACCGGTAATAGGTATAAAAAGCAATTGTATTGTTCCTTCTTTTATTTTTGTCTTGGTAAAGAAAGTTCTATTCATAAATTGAATGCACAAAAGTTTTGATCGAGAACAAAACCGTTACACGTTTTTGCTTGATTCTTTTTAGCGTTTGATGGATCGCAGTCAATCAGCCCTTGTCTAGAAGAAACGGCGGTGGGATTGGCTGTGGAGTGCTCTTCCTATCGCAAAGCGGCTCGTACGCTTGCTTAGATGGTCGGGTATCCGGTGATGAGCCATGAGGCGATCCGCCAGTTGGTGCTCGAGGCCGAAGCTCCGCTGCACTGTCCGGTTGACCAGCGATATGGACGGGTGCTGTTTGTGGAGGCCGATGGACTGTTTGTCTCTCGCCAAGGGAAGGGAAAACGGGCCAAGGAAGACAAAATCCTGACCGTTCACGAAGGGTGGAAGTGCAACGGCTCACGGATCGAATTCGTGAATCAGCGCCATTACGTCCATGAGGGCAAGAGGGAGGTGTGGGAAAGCTTCGAGGAATTTTTGATGAACGAATAGGCCTATGATCCGTGCCGGGATCTTCTTGTCATCAACGGGGACGGCGCTCCATGGATTACTGCGTGCCGGGAGTATTTCAAGGGACGGGGCTGCTTCCAATTGGATCGATTCCACGTGGCGCGTGAGTTGCGCCAATGCCTCTCGGGCCATCCACGGTGGCAGGCGATTCGGCAAAAGCTGGCGAAGCAGGTGGAACTGAACAGCGCCCTCGGCACGCTGGGGGACGAAGCGAAAGAACAACAGCTGGCTGCCTTGATCCACCGGATCGAATCGATGCCGGGATGCATCCGTGATTACCGGGAATGGCTGAAGGAGCAAGGAGTGGACACAACGGGCATGTATCCGATGGGGAGGGCTGAAAGCGTGATGAGCCAGCTGGCGTATCGGGTGAAATACCGCCGAAGTTGGACAGACAAGGGACTCCGGGCGTTTTTCAAGGCAATGATTGCCCGGATGGATGGGATTCGTCTTTTCGGACGTCGTTTCGGAGAAGAATCGTCGCAGCCGGCGGAGGAAACGGCGTCGACATCCATCAAACAGACGATCGTGAACAAGGCGAAACAATGCGTCCGCAGTCTTTGGCCGGAGATCACGCGGAAACAAGCCATATTTACAGCAATCGTCCGGGACACCGATCTATCATGCCCTGTCTGAATTCAAGGGATGTTAAAAAAGGTATACATATTCGTCTGTCATCACAAGGGATGAGAGTCCGAAAGCGCTTACGGATGAAATTCAAAAAAATGGTTCGCTCACCTATGACTTACATCTGTTTTCCGCGAACCAAAAAAAATTCCCACAAAGTCTTGACTGACTCTTACTTCTTTTGGTAGTTGATTGTTCAGTCTGTTATTCGTTATCATAATATGAGACATCTCATCTGCTTTTGGTAATGTTCTTCTGGACAATTAAACTATGCCAAAAGTTGAGGTGTTTTTTTGCAAATTTTTATGTCAAGAAGTATTCTAAACAACCAACAAACCCATTAACCGTAAGGCTTAGAAATTCAATTTACTGTGAGAAAGTTGAGTTCATGATAATTATTATGAATAATGACTGGAGGGAACATATTGGATCAATTATTGCACGTGTTTGTCAAAGTGGCGGAAAAGAAAAATTTTACCCGCGCTGCCGAAGAATTGCACATGACACAGCCGGCGGTGAGCCAGCATATTCAAACATTGGAGTTCTTAATGGGAACAAAATTGTTAGAACGAAACAACAAATACGTAAAACTTAATAAAGCTGGAAAAATTGTTTACCATCATGCGAAAGAAATTTTAGGGCTTTATACCCGCATGAACCATTTGATCGATGACTTAATGAACCGCGCCAGCGGAGCGCTGTCCATCGGTGCCAGCTATACTTACGGAGAGTATATCCTTCCTCATATTATGGCCGAGCTCCATAAACAGTACCCATTAATTAAACCGGCCATCACAATTGGAAATTCGAATGAAATTGTAAAAATGGTGAGCAACCATCAATTGGATGTCGGGATTATCGAAATGGACATTGAGATGAAAGATGTTTATGTCGAGCCGTTTGCCGAAGACCAAATGTTTATCATCGCTTCTGCTAACCACCCGTATGCAAAAAAGAAAAGGGTGTCTATTGATGATCTTCGCAGCGAAACATGGCTTGTTCGTGAAAGGGGGTCTGGAACGAGGAAAGCAACCGACAAATTGTTTTCTAAATATAACTTTTTTCCGCACGATATCATGGAATTTGGCAGTACACAACTGATTAAAGAAGCGGTGGAAGCCGGGTTGGGCATTACATTCCTTTCTAAATGGACTGTAAGAAAAGAACTTTCTTCCGAGACATTGAAACTGATAAATATTGATGACCTGCCTTTTGTTCGCCAATTTTCCTTTATTACTCAAAAAACCCCGTTTTACACAAAAGCGATGAAAGTGTTTTTAGACATTTTGCGGAAGCATAGAACTTCGGCAAGCAGTTTGGCAAAGCAATAATGGCGAAAGCGCATTTGTACTCGATTCGATAAAAGCGACAAAAAGGGCAAACGGCTGACAAAATAAAAAATCATTGTCAGCACCACTCTCCAACCACAAACCTTCTAATTGAACAGTTAGAAGGTGAAGAAAGGATGCTTACAATGATTTAACAACGTCCTATCAAATATTTGAATGAATATATAATAAAGTGACCTCTTTATAAGCCATCACCAAAGATGTGGGATAAAGCTTTCAAACAGTCAAAATTTGGGCTCTCTGTCAGTGGAGAAAAACAATTCGTTTCTCTCCACTTGCTTTTATAGTTTTTCGATTTTTATCTGAAAGTAGCTGGCGGATGCCGGCTACTTTCAGGAAGTTGTGGGCTAATGCCACAATCCCAAACTCAACATGTACTTTGTCGAGCCCCCGTAAAGAAAATCTGCGGAACGACCGATTGCCCTTGATGTGACCGAACACACTTTCTG
>ERZ1673778.60-NODE-60-length-22170-cov-23.785711_pt1 | contig 22170 bp, 20 predicted proteins | sample MGYA00580137_ERZ1673778 | MGnify/ENA primary metagenome ERZ1673778 (study PRJEB41219, sample SAMN04549619) | soil metagenome | isolation source: soil | place: USA: Wyoming, Fireholl Drive Yellowstone National Park | collected 2009-07-28 ...
TTGGTATAATCACCTTTAGTTATCCACATGTAGTGAAATGGTGTCAAACTTGAGTTATACATTACACCCTCTCTCAGGTAAAATAAAAAGCACTCCTAAAAGGAGCGCCAATTTTTGAAAAATTAATAGAATTCAACATCATCTATCTTCCATGAAAAACGATCAGATCTTGTATCTTCATTTTGTTTTTCTTTTTGATCATCAACAAGTTTATTTTTATTAGTAACAACAGGTTCTTTACTATCCTCTTTCATTTTCTTGACCATCTCACATAAAAAATTGTGATCACTATAATCTGCTTTATTTTAAAAGTCTCTTCTTTATCCAAAAATATTTCTTCTTCGCCCTAATAAACTGATTTAGAAAAATTCTTTCACTTCAACAATGCTATTAAACGGTTTACATTCAACTTTTTCGCTTAATTCTTCATCATCAAATGCTGGGTATCGTAACGTACCTACAACCATACGTATTACCAGGAAGCCCTCCTGCAGGTGGATTATTTACTGTACAAAAAAACTTTCCATCTATTTGTCTATGATTTTCTTACTCTTTTATCGTGTGATATCGATATTGTTCAAATCTTATGGATAAGATAAAAAACGAAGAGTTGCTTCAGCTTTTCTTGCGGTCTTATACAGTTTTAATTCCTCATAGTTAAGATAAAAACCATCCTGTTTGGCGGTATTTACGCTTGGCGTTACGGGTTTCAATTCCTCATAGTTAAGATAAAAACATTGTTTTAAAAAATAGCGGTCTATATGGCTACACATAGTTTCAATTCCTCATAGTTAAGATAAAAACCGGTATATCAACAAATTGATCAGGTATATCAATTGTTTCAATTCCTCATAGTTAAGATAAAAACGGTCATTTGCTTGAATCAACGGATGCAAAGAAAGTGTGTTTCAATTCCTCATAGTTAAGATAAAAACCCCAAAAAATTGTTGATATGACAAAGTTTTGATAATACTGGAAATTTTGTTATTTTCATTTTAACGTAAACAGGAATTTTTATCAATTCTTTGTTTTTCGTTTATTTTCTGCAGATTTTGCATCGTTACTCTAAAAAAGAAATTGTCGTCGATCCCCCGGGATTTTTGCACGATTGGAGGTCGACGACAATTTTTAAGAGGTTCCGTTATAATTGCAAGTTTCCATCTCTTTCGTACATAGTTGAAAACAGTTTATAATATCATAAGTTTTCCCGTACTACTTGTCTAAATCAATTTCAATTCTTTTCCTTTTCTCAAATGTTGCTATTTTCTTAATGCCGATTGATTTTAACAATTCTCTCGCTTCATCTAATAAATTGCCTACATCATCTGGAAAATGAGCATCAGAAGACATAGTTATAGGTACTTCATATTGAGATAAAATTTTTAAAAATTCAGGACTTGGACACATCTCATTAATCGGATAGCGGTAAGCAAGTCCTGTATTGATTTCAGTTGCCGTATCATTTTCTTTTAAGCTTTGTGCAATACGGCGGTAATAGCCTTTCAGATCTTCTTCATTTGGCCGAAATCCATATACTTTTAAATTATCAAGGTGCCCTACAATATCAAACAGTTTTGAAGAAATGGCTTGTTCAATAACTTTAAAATGTTCCTCATAAAGAACATTTAAATCAAAATGGTGAAAATACTCTTTAGTATCTGGGTTATCAAATCCCCATCCTTTATAAAAATGAACAGAACCTATTACATAATCCCACTGATATTGAGATAATATCTCTACAAGGTCCTCTTCACACCCAGGAAAGAAATCTGCTTCAATCCCAAACTTTAATCGAACGCCCTCTGCTTCCCATTTTCGCTTTTCATTTTCTATCAACTTGGCAAACTGCTCGATTGAGACACATGAAACTATATCCAACCAATTATTTTGCAATGTGCCAAGTCGATCATTTTCTAAATAAATATATTTCTTATAAAAGGATTTCATTTCTTTAAATCGATATAGATGATCAACTATTCCCACTTCCTTTAACCCGATTTTTTTTGCTTGTTTTAAATAAAAATCTAGCCAAAATGAAGAAAATGCCCCTTGTTCCATTCGATAATTCATAATTCTCGCTGTTCCCATAAGCCATTCTTTAGAATGAGGATCATATGGGATTTTCCAAAACTGTTCAATCGCTCGAACAGTTCGATTCCACCAATTTAATGAATATGGTCCTTCTTCTAAATGAACGTGGTAGTCTACTTTCATCATAAAATCCTTTCAGATTTATTAGTCTGCAGTAATCCAGTTAATACCATTTGTTTTTTTATGATTTTTCCATCCTTTTGGGATAGGTTGATCACAAACAATCACATCTACTTTTTCAAGAGGACAAATTTTACAAAAAGCATCGACACCAATTTTTGAATGATCAACAAGTAAAATAATTTCTTTTGACACATGTATCATTTCTTGAGAGACAGACGTTTCTGTCAAATCATAGTCACTTACGCCGCCATCTATAGAAACTCCTCCTGCTGAAATGAAGGCCTTATCAATATGAAATTGACTTAACATTTTTTCAGTTAATCTTCCGCCTACTGACTGCTGCTTTGGATTTAGTTGTCCACCTAATAACAATACTTCTCCAGAAAACATTTTTTGGTTTAATAGATCAGTTAAAACTGAGGAAACTGGCAAAGAATTTGTTAAGATTGTTATTTCTTTTTTATTTTCAATAGATCTTGCCAATTCTAATGCGGTTGTTCCAACATCAATCACAATTGTGTCGCCATCTGAAATAAGCTTGGCCGCTGCTTTTCCAATTTTTATTTTCGCTTCTTGGTTCACTATTTTTCGCTGTACAAATGGAGGCTCTGTTCCTTGATAAGATTTTTTTACTGCCCCGCCATATACTCGCTTTAATAGTCCTTTTTCTTCTAAAATCATTAAATCGCGGCGGATTGTTTCTTGAGAAACTTGAAATTGCTCGGCAAAATCAATGACCTTTACTTTTCCGGTTCGATCTAATTCTTGAAGTATGGCATTTTTTCTTTCCTCTGGAAGTATGGACATTAACTAAAACTTCCTCCTTTAAAACACAATACATTCCGATTTTGGAATGATTAGATGAAGATTTTCTCCTTGTTTAAAGAAATGTTCATGCGAATGGAGATAATCTACTTTCACTAAAATTCCATTGACGTTCATTTCGTACCTAATTACATTGCCTATCATCGAAACATCCTGAACTGTCCCTTGAACAATCCATTTTTCTTCAATATTTGACACATCGGCTGTTATCTCGACTAAATCGATAACTTCTGGCCGAATAGCCACTTCTTGTCCTTCAATAGCAAGCTCTTCTGTTTGAATCATCTTCTGAAATTGATCCATTTGTAAAACATTATAATTTCCAATAAATTTAGCCACAAATGAATTGACTGGAGAGGTATAAATTTCACTTGGAATGCCAGATTGAACAATGCTTCCTTCGTTCATAATATAAATTGTATCGGACATTGTCATCGCTTCTTCCTGATCATGTGTCACAAATATAGTGGTAATCTGAAACTCCCTTTGAATTTTTTTTAATTCTAGCTGCAAATTTCTTCGAATTTTCGCATCTAATGCACTTAATGGTTCATCTAAAAGCAATACTTTCGGCTCTAAAATAAGACTTCGTGCAAGTGCAACTCGCTGCTGCTGTCCTCCAGAAAGTTGATGAGGGTAGGAATCTTCCTTACCGATTAAATCCATCATCTCAATCATACGTTGCACACGATTTTTAATGTTTTTTTTCTTTTTCATCTTTAAACCGAATGCAATATTGTCAAAAACGGTCATGTTAGGAAAAAGGGCATATGATTGAAAGACCATCCCAATTTCCCGATTACGCGGTTCCATATTTGTAATATTTTTTCCATCTACATGAATAGCTCCTTCATCAATATCGACCAATCCTGCTATAGATCTTAATAAAGTGCTTTTACCACAACCACTTTGTCCGAGTAAAGTAGCGAACTCTCCTTGTCTAAGCGATAAAGAAATTTTATTTAAAACCGTTTGCTGCTGATAACGCTTCGTCACCTGATCAATCATTAAGTAGCTCATTTATGTTCACCCTTTAAAAATCCTTCTGTTTTTTCACCAACTAAAATCAACTGCTTCCGTTTTCCAAATACTGACTGAAATTGCATCGGCCGTTTTTTAAGTTCTAAAATAATCCATGTTAATAGTAAAATAATGACATAATATGTAATAACAATTGCACTTGCTGTATGCCCGCTTTTATTTAACTTTTGATAAAGATAAATTTGGATCGTTTCAAACCGTCCACCAACAAGCAAGTTCGCTAATACAAATTCACCAAACAATAATGCAATGGAGAGCAAGGTCGAAACGAAAATTCCTGACAAGATGTTTGGCACTACAATTTTTTGAAATGCTTGAAACTTGGTCGCCCCCAACAATTCAGCTGCACTGACTAATTCTTGAGCATTAATTGTTTGCAAGCTGTTCCGAATACCTTGATACATGTACGGCATTGTAATCACGAAATAAGCACCGACTAAAAGCCATGGTGTACCAGAGATTTGCAATGGACCGCTGGAATATACTTTAATCAATCCTACTGCTCCTACAATAGGCGGAATTCCGTACGGAAGCATCGCTACAGCTTGAAGAATTCTTTCAAATCTTCTAAAATAAACCGCAACAATAAATATTGTCGGGAGCATTATGATGTTGCTTATCGCCACTGTGACTAGTATGAGAAATAGGGATCGAAGCAAAGCCTGATAAAAACGTTCATCACTAAATAATTCTCCATACCACTTAAAAGTAATACTCTCCGGTAATAACGTATGATCCCACTTGCCTGCAATTGAAAATATCAAAGTAGCTGCAAGCGGAAGGAGCAAATAAATCACTAAAACAACAAGAACAGTTTTATGGAAAATTTTATTGAATTTCAAGATAAATCTCTCCTTATCCGCCGCATCATGCGGTTATTAATCCACATTGCAGCAAGCATTGTTACCGCTAAAAGAACACCAAGCGCGCTGCCTAACTGCGGCTTTAATGCAACATCACTTGCAACAAGTGATGCAATTTGCAGCGACAGTAAATTATAATTGTTTCCCACAAGAGCATAAGCTGTTGCATAGGCTCCCATAGCATTGGCAAACAAAATGCTTAATGTCCCAACAATACTAGGCAGCAAATAAGGAATGCCGATATGGAGCCAAAAGCGGACATTTGTTGCGCCTAACAAAGATGCTGCCTCCATCCATTGTTTTTGTATCCCTTTATAAGCGGGATATAATAACATAATTGCTAATGGAATTTGGAAATAAATATAGACAAGTATGAGACCTGACCATGAGTATAAGTTAAATTCGGCAAATAAATCTAAACCAAGTTCAGCAAAAAGAAGTGTAAATAACCCGTTACTCCCTAATAAAATAATGTAGGAAAAAGCAAGCGGAATACCTTCGAAATTTGATGTCATATTTGTAATCATCAGCATGCGATCTTGAATTTTTCTCGAAAAACGGGTAATGGAATAGGCCGTTATAATTGCAATGATTATAGAGACAACTGATGAAAATAACGAAATCAAAACACTGTTTTGAACAGCTTGTAAATAATAAGAGCTATGAAACACTGTAAAATATTGAATCATTGAAGGTGTTTTACCATCATCCGCCAAAAAACTGTTAAGAATCATAGCAAATAATGGCCAAAACTCAAAACTGATGACAAGCAAAACAAATGGCAAAAGCAAAACCAACAAAAATAATTTTTGTTTCTTTAATTTTCTCAAGGATTTTCGCTCCTTTAGTTTGTTCCGCCTTTAAAATCGATCTAGCAATAAAGCTAGATCGATTTTATTTGATGAAGTAAATGCAAAGGCTGTCGAATTAATTGAAAACTTTTTTATTTTTTAATCCTGGCATTTGATATGAAATCATTTCTTCTGAAGGTTCAATCCCCAGCAATTGACAAACAAGCGGCGCAAAGGCTAGTTGTGGAATCACTTCATCATACACACCAGCTTCTATTTTCTCGCTTATGACAAATAGCGGTACATCCCTTTCACAGGATGTTGTGCCACCATGATTTCCTGTTTCACTCATTCCATGATCAGAGGTAATTAAAATTTGATACCCTTTCTGTCGCCAAATCGGTACAGTTTGAGCTAGCAAACTGCCTACTTTTAAAATTTGTTCCCGATATTCTTTAGATTCCGCTCCAAATTGTTCACCTTTTAAATCAACACCCATAGGATGAATGTATAAAAAATCGGGCATATATTTTCTTCTTAAATATTCTGCATCAACCATTAAATGAGAATCAGGATAATCATCTTCCCAATAAAAAATTCCATATTGAATAGGTTTTGTTTCATCCATTTGGAAACGATCTTCTACAAAATCAAATGGTGCTCGATTATAAAGCTCGCTTACCCAATAGTAAGCCGCTGCGGCATTACGAAGACCGTGTTCTTTTGTTAAGTGAAACAGACTTTTTTGCTTCGATAAGCGAACTGTCTGGTTAGTTGTTATACCGTTTGTAGAAGCAGGTGTCCCAGTCAATAAAACTTCATATAATGGCCGAGATAAACTTGGCAGTTCCGATTTCACTTTATATAATGCCGCTTGTTTTATTTCAACGAGGTGCTGTAAATATCCGAGTGCATCATATGCTTTGTCATACCGCATTCCGTCTACAACGACGACGATTACTTTATTTGACATGTACTTGCACCTCTTCTTGCCATATTTGCGGCAATTTTTTTGCTGTTTCTTCCCACACTTTATGGTCTTCAACTGGTTTTGCATTTTTGTACTGTTCTTCTGGTATCATTTTTTCAGCTACTTCTGAAGGCAGTTCGACTTTACGAATTGGTCGTGCATATCCTTTTGCTAAATTAATTTGACCTTCATCACTTAATATATACTCTCTTGTCAGCATTGCGGCATGAGGGTGTTTTGCATATTTATTAATAATCGTTGCATACCCACTGACAACAGAACCTTCTTCTGGAATAGTAATGTCAAATTGTTCACGGTTAATTTGATCAGCATAATTAAGAGCATTAAAGTCCCAAAGAATCGCTACTTCCACTTCCCCTTTTTCAATCATGGCCGGGGAAGGGTCCGTTAAACTAAGACGTCCTTGTTTTGCAAGTTTCGCGAAGAAATCAATACCAGGTTGAATATTCGATTCATTACCACCAAGTGCCATTGCCGCTGCCAAAATGGACATTTGCGCTTGTGTGGCTCTCTGAACATCACCGACTGTTACTTTGTAATCACCTTCTAATAGATCATTCCAAGATTTTGGAGGATTTTTTACAAGCTCTTTATTTGTTAAAAAAGCAATGGTTCCTTGATAGCCAACAACCCAATCACCATTGTCATCCTTCGCCCAATCAGGTATTTCATCCCAATAGGAAGTTTTATAAGGAAGTGTTAATTCTTTCTCCTCCGCTACAGGCCCAAATGAGATGCCTACATCACCAATATCTGCTGTCGCATTATCTTTTTCTGCTTCAAATTTAGCTATTTCTTCAGCACTGGACATATCTGTATCTGTATGCTTTAACCCATACTCCTCTGAAAGTTCTTGCCATGTTTCTTTCCAGTTTGCCCAAGTATCCGGCATTCCGACACTATTCACTTCACCTTCCTGTTTAGCTTTTTCAACAATTTCATCAAGAGTAAGTGATTCAGTATCGATTTCTTTGGAAGAAGATTCACTTCCGCCGCCTCCACAAGCTGCCAAACCTAATAAACTTAACCCTAAAATACAGACTTGTAATGACTTGCCAGCTTTCCCAAAATGATTTTTCCCCATCATTCACTTCTCCTTTTAATGTGAATTGTTTTTGCTTTTTGTTGATTGTTTATGATTTCAGTATAAAAATAGAATGTAAATCACATATAAATTCAACATTAATATTTTGTTAACTTATACAAGTTTCTAAATGAAACAAGAAGAATTTTTTTAATTCATATTCCTACCAAACGAGAGTTGAACTAAGAATCTTGATGAAAGTTTTTCCAACTTTCGAAAATAAAAATTTTATCTATACAAGAAAAATCAATTTCATAAATCTCTTTTAAACTTCCATTGCAGTACAATTTCATGAAAAAAATTTCTAAGCATAAAAAAAGCTTCTCAAATTCATTTGAGAAGCACGTTATTGCTGTGTTCAAACAAATACAGACCAAACACAAAGTAATCTTCCAGATAGAATATCAGTCGGAAATCGTTTTTTTTAATCGCTAAAAGGCTGGTATTTTCTTGGCATTTGCAAAGGTCTTCACGTTTTGATGCACAAATTTTTCCTTAACATCCTTCAGAACATATAAAACTTGATTTGTTCTATATAAATATGGTGTTAGACAATAAAGTTGAGTGTAATGAAATCCCACCTCAATATTTGATAAAGAAACTACTTTATGAGTAAAAGTAAAATTGATCTTTTCTTAACGTTTTATAAACAAAATGTCAATTGTTTTGAATAACACTCTTTATTTTTATTATCCTTTTTCCATAGTTTATTCGATTATCTAGATGATTCCTTTTGGAAATTAGGACGTTTTCGCAAATTATTAAAATCATAAAGAGAAGGAAGTTTACTCAGTTTTGTTTCATTTGAATTATGAAAAATATATTTTTCAACAGTATTTGCAAGTTCCAAGCTTTTTTTGATAACTTTATCATAGTCATCGTGATCCAAAAAACCAGCATGAGCAATATTATTTCGTATAATCCTTATTTCATCATAAACCTGTCCAATTTTTTGGTAATCCTTGTTTGAATCATTTTTCAAAAAATGTAATAATAGATCTTGTATCTTTTCCCGATCATTTCTGTTCTGATAATCAATGGAAGGAATTCTTTTTTTATAAATGTACTGTAAATAAGTGATAATAGATTCAGCCAAACAAATATACCCATTAGCGTATCGATTATGGTCAAAAAACCATTTTGCTAGTCGGAACTGGAATTCAGCATCATTATTTACGCCTTTAAAATAATTGACAAAATCAAGTAATTCCGGTTTTAAATACAATAACATCGACTGAGGCACTGGGACGTCATCAACTTTTTCCAATTGATACCTTAATTTATCCATCTGAGAACGTAATTCTCTAATATAATTCAAGTTAGTCAGTTTGGAAATGTTTAACATCGTTTGTTTGATATCGTTATCTTCCATTAATTCAGCCATTAAGTCGACATTCCCATATGTAACAAAATCAAATACTCCCTTCGTCCACTTGGTGATGGAAAACAATGGATTTAAATCTATAATGGGAGTATAATCAAGTTCCCGGCTCACTTCAAACATTCCATAATAAATACCTGATAAACGTATTATGTCTTTCCTTAATGTTTGAATAAAATCGATCATCAAATACATAAAAAGAGGAATTGAACGGAAAGAATGGGTAATATCTAAATAAATTTTATCAGCAGGCTGAAATTGTTGTTGTAAATCCATAAATATATCAAGATTTTTAAACAATTCTTCATCATTCATTCCATATTCTAAAATTTTACATACTGAACCACCAGACGCATGGGGATTAATATTTTTCAAAAATTCATCCATCACTTCGTTGACACACTGCAAATCGACCTCTGTTAACTGATCTCCAATTTTTTCTATTAGAGAGAAGTATTTTTTCTCTTTTTCTAAATCTCCTTCTATCTTTCCAAAATATCTGTATACCTCTTCCCACATCGAATTTTTCGTGCCAACCAAAATAATTTTATCCACTTTTAAATGTTCACTGATAGCTGCTGTGATAAAAGATGTCTCATAAATCTTTCCGCTATCAGGAAATTTATATTTAGCAGTTCTGTATTCTCGCATTCCCACACCTTTTTCTTCGTACCCCCCGCTACCGAGAGGAGCAATTAATATCTCCACTATTCCATCCACTCCTTTATTTGATGTCATCCCGCAGGATACTCTCTAAAATTGACATGCTGAAAGATGCGATTCGTTCGAATGGTTCCGTCCTTTAGTTGTTCTTCTATCACTTTCCTTTCAGTTGTAGCATAATAAACAACGTATCCTCTTTTCTTTAACCATTGAACAAGGCAAAATGTTGCGCCAAATTCCCCTTGAACAATCAGTTTGTCCCCTTTTTTCAACTGTTTTGAAAGCCAATTTTTTATTTCTCTTAAAAAATCTTCTTGCCATTCCCCTGATGCGGGAATATTGGACCATATTTTTTGCAGGGAATCCGGCAGATACACAATATCATCAATTTTAAAACGTTGGTTAATTTCTTGTATTTGTATTTCTGACAATTTATGAGACAAAATGACAAACATCTTCATCTTAAAACTCCTAAAATAATTTTCTCTAAATCATAATATATACCCATCCTAATACCGATTCATAAACCTGACCGTTTTGAATAACAGATCTTGTTCTAGGAAAAGGAAGATAACTTCCCAAATTTGTTTTATTTCTAATCTTTTTAAGATCTTGTGGTGAAAATAAACCGGCAATTGTATTATCATAAAACGTTTTACCGCTTCCTAGCCTCATAACAGCACCGTTTTGTTCCTTCTCAAACTGCTGTGCACTCTTTAGCAATTTTTCATATAAGTCTGTTACCAGACTAAGTTCCGGAATTTTCAATTCCTTCAGTAAATTCCATTCTTTTTCAATTAGTTGTTTATAAAAGGAATTGACCATATTTAAAATCTTCCGTTCGCCGTTTTCTCCTTCTTCACTATATAAATAAGAAAATCGTTTATCTAAAGAGTGATAGTTCCGCTTTGCTTTACATTGAAGCCGAAATGTCAATTGTGTATTTTCCGGGATGGCTTCTTTTGTAACGGGTATAGTTCCGGTTTTCTTTTTGAAATCAAACCGCAAAGTTTTCACAATCATGATTTCGTCAGGTTTTAACATCGTTGAATCGGATATATGTAAATGTTTTAATAAATCTTTTTCGAATTCACCAAATAAATCTTCACCATTAGATTGTTTTATATTTTTGGGAACATCATCGAGGGAAAAACCGCCTTCTTGACGATGTACAAATAATAAACTTGTACGAACAGCACCTTTAATGCTGCTTCCCGGAATAAAAGGTCTTGCACTGCTTTTAATACACTCTTGAATTTCTTCATTTTTTACATCGGCATTCGTTTGAACGGCTGATCGTGCCAATTGCTTATAATTCAAACCATACTCTTTAAAAAAGTGTTTTAAGGTATAAACATCGCTTGTATATTTCTTTGCAGAAATCCTTTGAACAAATTCATCAATAACTTCTTCGTTATTTTCCATTTCATATAATGCCTTTTCGACCTTATAAGGATCAATAATATAGACCATTCCGGTTTCATCATCAAAAATATAATCACTATACGGAGAAAGGATGTCACCATTGCCAATATGGAGAGGAGTAACTGTTTCTAAACGGAGGGTTAAGCCATTTCCCATCATGCTTTCCCTCCAAAACCAACAAATATGCTTTTCCCATATAAATAAACGGAATGATCAAAATTTTCAGGCTCTACATTGATCATATCACCTTTTACTTTTTCTCTAAACAAACTCCCCTCATTAATGACCATGGCGCTTTTTTTCCGAACTGTTTTTCCACCTAACGAATATACAAAGCCACTTCTTTTTTCCAATTCATAAAAATACAATTTTCCTGCTTCTTCTTTTTTCGGAAAATAAGTGGAAAGATTCATAAAATATCGCCCCTTTTGCGGCAATGTATAGGAAGTTTCTTTCCATTCAATTTTATGAAAAAATCCTTTTCCTAAACTTCTTTTTCCTCCAATTCCTTCATCCGCCAATAATTGAATGGCCGCGTTTAAAAAGACAGGCAGCTTTCCGTCAATTATAAAATACATAAAGGGTTGGACACGATAATATTTTGTTTCGTCAAAGGTCACTTCCAAATGCTCTTGAAAGTAAAATTTGCCCGGCTTCTTCAAATCTCTGCTTACTTCCACTCCAGGTTTACTGTCAAAATGTAAAAAGCGCAAAGACTGTAATTCTTGTTCTGTACATTCTAAATCAGCTATTTCTTCTCGTAAAACAGCAAATTTTTTACCGATTAAAACGATGGAGCGAAAATCAAATTTGCAAGCCTCCTCTTTTTCATTCCAACTTTTTGACAGCTTTTCCAATAGTTTTATTGAAACATAATTTATTTTTTTTATTTCCTTATAGGAAACGGAATGTTGTTCAGTGCTCATAAAATCCACTTTTGGCCGCGGAAAAAAATGGATCGTCGCACCATTTTTATGTTGTTGTTTCGGCAAAAAATCCAACCCATAAAAGATGGAGGAAAAATGAATATGATCTTCACGTAACAACGATGTAAATTCACTTAACTGTTTATCCCCATATAAAAGGACGACATTATTCATTAACGCAGAAACAAGTTGATCTGAAGAAAAATGATCCTTTAAATCACCACTGGAGTCGCCAAAATGAAATTTTGCATGATCATTCAGCAATAGTTTGGCTATTTTCATGCTTTCTCTTCCTCTTCTACCAAACTTTTTAATTTATTTTTTGCCTCTTCGTCCTCAAAATCCGATAACAAACCCGAAAAAATCTCTTTGCCTGTGCCTCCGCTTTCATAATCCGAGACGGTTTTCAATAAAATGGATACATTTTGAAATTGGATTCTTCCGTAGCCCCGTGAACCGTTGCCGCCCAAATAGTCATCTTCAAGCAATCTCAATGCGGTTATTACTTGATGAAAATATTCGATATCTTTTTTCGTCAAAATATTATAAATCATATTAAAATCGAATATGCTCCCAGCTGGAACCCGTTCCTGCTGACGAGGATGAGCTGCCTTTGAAGTTAATCGATTAATTTGATTTTCCCATTTTCCTTCTGTATAGGTAAGTTCTAAATTGGAAAAAATCCCTTCTTTTTTTTCCATTTGTTTTTTTGTATTCTCATTTAATTTTGCATCCCTTACGTATAAACGGGTCGGTCCCGCCGTTATATTTTTATTTTTAGTAGGCAAGCCTGTTCCAAACACTGTGCAGATAACGCAATCCTCCTTTCCGCATGAACAAACTTCTTCCCGTTCAAATCTTCTTTCGATCAAACTGCGAAGCTTTCCCTTCAGTGATGAGCCTGGTATATAAGGAACACCTTCAGAATTTTTAATGACGTTATTGTCAATTCCCCCAATGGCCACATCACTTTTGGAACCTCCTATTGCCAGTCCCGTGAGCGCTTCAATATGGCCTGAGATTAATAATTTTCCTAACAGTTTCACGATCCATTACCTCCGTTTATTTTTCTTCTTCAGCATATTTCAAATAGGCAACGATGGCTTCCATAAACTGTTGTATGTATTGTAAATGGAGAGTGTCATTTTCTCCCCTTGACTTTGCATGTTTCACCAAGTAATCCAATATATGCATCAATTCCCCTACTCTTGGCTTATTTGCATTCCGACCGGCCAAATAGGCAAACTGGGGACGAAGTCTTTTTAATTCACTAATGCTTTTAGCCCTCATGATTTGGTCATAAACCTTTCTGATCATCGAGGTAGTAACTTCCGGATCTTTAATTGGATTTGGACCTCTTAATTTTTTGGCGTACTCTAAAGCGGTATCGCAAAATTCATCATAATCACAGTCGTCCAAACGCAGTACATTATTTTTAAAATAATAGGCATAAGGACTTTCAATTTCTGAGATTTGTTCCCTCGAACCATTTCTCGTTAATAAATAATAAACTTCTTCCTCATATTTTTCACTAAGCGGCGGCCCTTCGAAATTTTCTCTCGTACATCTAATTTCTTTTTTATCAGCCGTAACAATATACCCAAAGTTTTTCTTAACATTAAAAAACTTAATTCTTCCTTTTAATTTAACAGTCATTCATTCTCCTCCTCCGCTTTTCTTGTCGCTAATTCCGCCCATTTCACCGCAACAGGAATGATCATAATTTTACGGATTTGATCCCTTTCTTTGGAATGAAAAAGATTATGAACAACGATTTGACGGTATTGATGGACTAATTGTTCTACGTAATCCTCACCTGCAGCTTCTTTGCCAAACTTTTTGCAACGGTAGTTATAATTTTTCTTAATATCCCGTAAATAATAATAGAGCCTCCAAAATTTTACGTGCTGAAACTTACCCTGTGTAGAATCTTTTAAAATATGCTTAAATCCAAGTGTACTTTTATTCACTTTATACAACACGCTACGATTATCGTATTCAATGACCATTTTTTCTAAAATAGATTCAATTTCCTTTACTTGCTTAAACTCTTCCCAGTTAAACACTTCCCCCATTAATGAAACTTTGTTTTTTATAGGCGGAAAATTACCGTTTGAAATACCACTTGCTTTTTTTGCCGCTTCTAAAGAGTTTTCCGTTATATCCGCCGCACGAGCAACTGGAAATTGATAGGAAAATACATTCATTCCTGCTGAAAAGGTTATATAACGATTTTGGCAAGTAAATAATCGGAAATCCTGATAAAATTTCTCTGCAAAAGCAAACACATCTTTCCAAGTTCCAACCACATATGTGTCATCTCCACCAGAAAAAACAACGTATAACGTTTCTTGCCAGCGATGTTCTTCTATGAGTTGGTTAATATAGCCTCCAAAGTATAAGCCTAGCATTCTACTTAACACGGACACTCTCGAAATGGAGCTGCGCTCCCCTAATCCTTGACCAAAAATCATCCCCAAATTATCAACATCCAGTTTTAAATGAGCAAGTTTCGCATCCCCTCTCCCATTGACGATAGCTCTTTGTGATAATTCTTCAAACGTAACTTGTCCATCCTTTCCTTGAGGTAAAAAATAAGCTCCAAATTGAAACCCATCACAATGATCCTCAACAAAATTCGTATCATTGATTTTGTACCATTGTTCCTGCTTATTAGGTGAATATTGGTTCATGTTGGAATAAAATGAAATATCATAACCGAATTGCCGAAACATATTTTGATATGTGTTATAGTCAAGGTCATTAGAGGTAGCTTTTCGAAAGACTAAATATGCAGCATCACGTAATTCATTCGTTAAATTAATAAAACTTTTGCACATTGTACAGACAGCCATAGAATCATCATCATCAAAAAATTCTTCATTTATAGGCCGTTTGCTGCCAAATGAACCGCAAACTTTGCACACATGAGATTCATCATTACCTTTATCCAGCGGTCCAAAAATCTCCTTAAACTTAGACTCAAGTCCAAGTTCACTCCATTTTCTTTTTTTCAACCGACTTGTTTTTGTTTTCGATGATTCCCATACACTTGAGAAATCTTGAAAATCGGCCATGGAAACAGGAACAAAATCTATCGCAAAGTAAATCTCACCATCATGCCCTTCAAGCAAATGTTGCAAAATTTTTTCCCGGATGCTCACAAATTTTTCTTGTTGGCAATAAGGTGCCAGAATGAAGAAATTTCCTCCACCATTATATAAAAGGCTCGTTGAATTCAGTTCCAATTCATCAAGTATATAACGTACAATAACGTCTGAAAGCAAACTTATGTACACGGAACGTCCTTTTAAACTTTTAGCAGCTCCTTTTGAAGGGATATTAAAAATAAAGTTTTGAATCCCTGATACATCCCCATGGATTAACATAAACTGTTTAGTTGAACGATCAGACGATTCATTAAACTCTTTAATATCCAAATATCCTTTTTCATATTGCTTATAAAGAGAGCAAGCAATAGCAGCATTCGTTTTCATTAAGTCGTATAAAGAGATATCAACAGTATTGGCGTCAGCAACACTCCAAAAATATTTTTCTAGCAAAAATAGCAGCTGCTCTTTCTTATGTATTTTCTCAAGTTCTTTCAAAAAGGAAGAAAACAATTGTCCAATCGAATCGCTATGAACATTTTCGGTTGGCAAAATATTTGACAATTCAAGCGGCTTCAACGGGTACATAAAACTTTTTTTCTGCTGTTGATCAAATAAATTGGAAAATATAGACTGAAGAGGAACAAAATTATTCACTTTCGTCCCATCATGTATCCCATATTCCAATGTACTTAATTGAGAAGCCCTTCTAACAAAAAAGTTAATAATGCTAATGTTACTTTGATCGGAGGATAAGTTTTGATAATATTTTTGAAAAAAGCGGTTTTTATTACTTAAAGAATGGATCGTTTGCATATACAAAGTTTCAGTATCCGAATCGTCTATCAATTTTTTTTCGATAAACATGGGATAAAGATAATGAAATAAAGAAGCCAGCCAAATATGATTCTCCATCTGATGCTTATCCATTCCCCAACCTCCTTCTACAAAAAATCGTACTATTCTACTATATACGACAAAAATCTTACAATTCCTTTTGAAAAAACTAACAATTACACATTTTTTTACATTTGTTAATTAATTTGTCACAAATAATAAAAACGTAACCTTAGAGCATATGTCCTAAAGTTACGTTCACTATCTGTGTGATTTATTATTAATGAAAATTATGTAATAAGATAAAAATGGAACAGAACGTATTTAACAATCAGTTGAAACGGAACTTCTAAACGAAGTCATTCCGACCATTGATGTTTTACTATTGAAAATGAAATTGTTTTTCACTCAAAAAAGTCAATGCATAAAATTAGAGCTTTTCTCTCTGTTTAACGTTTCTGTTTTCTTACCAAAATACTAATACGTTCTTTGAAGGATTGTATGGATAAGTAACAAAAAAAAATTATTGGTGCTCAGCTATTCAAAGATAAAAAGATAAATTTTATTTAAAAAGCAGCCTAAAACACGAATTAAGAAGTTTAGGCTGCTTCCTTTTTCTATTGACTTTTAATATTTTAAGAGTGCGGCACTTGTTAAGTATTTTATTAAAGAGATAGACATCATTCTTGCTTCCCTAGTTAATCAATGAACGCTTTTTCACATCATTTTAATAAATTTTAATGTTGCCGCTTGATACGCTTACGTCGATAGGATGTTCACCGGACCCATGGGTACCTTTGATGTTTTTATTATCTATTTTTTTGCTAGTTAGCGGAAAATCACATGCTATATTGCCGCTGTTTGTCTTTCCGTTTAAAGTAAAGTCAGCATCAGTCGGAAGATTAAGTTCCACCACTCCTGAACTTACTTCAATATCAACTGAATCTGTTAATTCATCCATTTGTATATTTAAATTTCCAGATGATAGCTCAGCCTCAATAGCTCCGATATAATGCTTTACTTTGAGGTTTCCAGAACTAATATCAAATGATCCTGTTTCTGTCGTTAATGAGTCTATATCGACATTCCCCGACGAACTATCATGCTCAAAATGTTTAACCGATACATTCTTCAGGTTGACGTTTCCCGAGCCTATATCTAATATTAATTCATCTAGTTTCATCGGTTCATTTTTTGAAAGGCCAGAGAAATTCAAATTCCCGGAGCCAAGATTTATAGCCATGTTTCGATCATAATCTTCAGGGATGTAAATATTCAATCTTGCCTTGTTATGAAACAACCACCCCAACCATTTCCATTTCTGTTTCGCACTTACTTTTACTTTGTCTCCATGCTGTTTAACAGTCAGCTTTCCCTTTCCATCTAAATCAGCTTTTAAATCTTCTCGACTTTCCGGAATAATCGTTGTGCTAACACCTGAGGCATCAATTTCAATCATTTCAATTCCCTCTGATGTAACGGACTGGGTTCTTTGATTTCCTAAAGGCCACCAACTAAAATTGATTGGGTTCAAAAAGATAATATATAAACCAATAAATCCGATGATACCCAACAGAATCACAAAAAATCTTTTCAATGTTTTCCCTTCCTTCCCAAAAATTTTTCGCAGCTTTATCACTTGATTTGTTTATCCTTTAGCACTCCGCTCAGCAAGGGGCAACAAAGTAGCACCGATCATCCCCTTGTATACAAAATATTTTGACTAGAATTTTACATAGTTTTCTTCCATATATTTACAATTTTCATTTAAAATGGCTCTTCACCACAAAATGTACTTGACAATCAGGTTGTTTTCTGATCAAGGGTACAAAAAATGCGAAATTTCCTGTATGGTAAAGGTGACCAAACCATCAACCATGGAGGAAATTTCGCATGCAATCTCAGTTTATCAAAGATTTGATCACTTTACCAGGCTTTCTTATTCATGGAGAACGAAAAGAGGGAGAACGATGGATTTTTGAACTTTCCCTCCCTCCTCATTGTCCGATCTGCCCGACTTGCTTCGGACGGACAACCAAAATATCATCGAAACGAAAACAATGGATTCATGTCTATACCAATACGGTCGGTTTATTTTGGATTGAACTTCCCATAGAAAGACGGCGTTGCCAAGCCTGTTTTCTGACGTTCACCGTTTCTTATCCGGGACTTCCGTCTCACAGTATCGCGACGGAATCGTTTCAACATTGGGTCGCCCAGTTATGCATCGGAAAAACGATTCAAGAAGTCGCTCGCTTGTTACAACTCGCCTATACGACAGTAGAACGCTGGTTTTATCAATATGCCCCGGCTCTTTTACCAACATCGAATCCTACAGTAGTATGTGTGGATGAATTCGCTTTCCGAAAGGGACATGATTACGGAGTAGCGGTGATGGACACACAGACTCGGAATGTCCTTTCCATTGCTTCTGGAAAAAATGAAGAAGCCATTGTGGAGGCGCTTCAACCCGTCGCCTCCAAAGTGAAGTATGTTGTCAGCGACTTGGCTCCTGCCATGAGAAAAGCCATTGAAAAGGTATGTCCAAAAGCCATCCATGTTCTTGACCACTTCCATGTGATTCAGTTATTCACCGATGCACTGGAACGTTGTCGCAAATACCTTGCCAAAGGCGGAACCAAACATGGAAGCGTTCGCCGCGTGTGCCGATTGTTAAGCCAACGTCCAGAAAAATTAACAGAAGAAGAGAGACAGGAAGTTCGACAGTGGTGCCAAGAAAGTGCTTATTTACGTGATGTCTATCAAGCACTTCAACATTTCCGTTACGTATCCAAAAGCCAAACAAGAAAGCAAGCCGAAACTCGTTTGACCCAATGGTTTGACCGGTACCTTTTTAGCGACTGTGCCGCCGTACGCAGTATTGCCAAGGCACTCATCACCCGAAGAGACGCAGTGCTTTCTTGCATCGTTTTTTCTTACTCAAATGGTCCAATGGAAGGAATCAACAACAAAATAAAATTGATCAAAAGGCGAGGATATGGGTATCGAAATATCCAGCGTTTTACTTTGCGTGTCCGTCTAGAGACCTCTATCACATTTTAACGTAAAAATCAAGTACATCTTTTGGTGATGAACCTTTAAAATGTCAATGAAACGAACTAGCTTCATTAACAAATCCCTAGTGCAAGAAGTTCGCCTAAACAAATACAAAAAAAGGAATGACTCTCCAAATCCACAGCCTTTTCGCGTTCTTATTTTAGAGAAGATTTTTAGCCTCATAAACAACTATTATCCAAAAACTTCAAGCTGGATTGATTAAATGAATTTAAAGGATAGACAAATTCAATTACTTTTCTCTTCCTTAGAATACAGAGAAAAGTGATTTTCCAAAATGGACCTCAAATGTATATTCAACTAAGTCTTGAGACTTATTTATGATGAAATGATTATGGGGCCTGTCCCCCACTACGTGAATGTAATGAGGGAAGACCCCGTATACCGTAAGTTTCTAATTCGTACAATAAAAAATATGGTCTTGATGCGTCTAAAGCCAAGTGATATTGTACTCCCATTTTTCGACTATTAGTACTTTCCTACAGGATGTCAAGCAAAATTCCATCATCATCCTGGTCATTAAAATCCAGAAGAATCAACATGTTGCGCTGGAGTCAGAAAACACTGTCAATGTAAAATGTTTTAATTCCTCGTAGTTAAGATAAAAACGATATTTTTTCTCTGCTTCTTCTACAACATCAAAAGTGTTTCAATTCCTCATAGTTAAGATAAAAACCGGTATCGTGTTATACATGATGTCCGGTAACTCCAAAGTTTCAATTCCTCATAGTTAAGATAAAAACGTGTTGTACACCGCAGCCTTTTGCATACATCTCCTAGTTTCAATTCCTCATAGTTAAGATAAAAACACATGATGGTTATGTTGGACATTTATTTGGTGGATGTTTCAATTCCTCATAGTTAAGATAAAAACCCCAAAAAATTGTTGCTACATAAGTATTTGGTTTTAAATGGTTGATTGGTTATTTTTATTTTAACGAAGGAGGTAAGTTTTATCAATCCTTTGATTTAGGTGGGCTCAATAAAGATTTAAAAGAGTCGTCGATCCCCAGGGATTTTTGCACGATTGGGGGTCGACGACAAATATTTCCCTGTTACTACAATTCTCGAATAACACGGAACATTCCGAACCCTTGAGAATTTCGTCCGCCTATTCCAGTTTGCAAAAGGAAAGTAAGATACTTCGGAGAAGACCGCAAACGATACCTTCCCTGCCATGCAGTGATATAGTAATTTTTAAAAGTCGTGACGACTTTATGTCTCTTAGTAACATGTAAAGGTTCAATAAATAATCTCTCTTGTGGCGGATCTCCGTAATAGGCTTCATACTTATTGCGAAAATTAAGTTCCACTAAATGTGGAAATGCTTCATCATATGGATGAAAAAACTGTGTCTTCTGGGTACCATCCACCGTTTCATATGTGCTATAGACTGTTACTGGTGAAAGCATCTCAATTTCAATTTCAGAGCTCTTTACTTCGCTTTCCTCCATTTTTATACTTTGTATCTCCACCGATTGATTTCCTAGATGAACTTCATTTTGTAATAAAAAGTATTCTCCTAACTGCTGCGTCAGTTCAGGCAATACAGTAGAAACATGCCAAGAAATATTGTCATCGAATATAATCGTTTTCGGATCTAATTGAATTTTATGTTGCCCGAAAAGACGACTGAATGTAAATAATTTATATGTTCTCTTCCCTTTCTGGAAACCAATTTCATGCAAAAATGAAGCGAAACTTTTATCCTGTAAAGAATTATAAAGTAAACCATGCAATAAATACTGATAATGTAATGGCAGTATCACAACATTATTTTTTGGCTTCATCGTTACCGTTAATCGCATAGCTTGTCCTTCTTTCTACAAAATAAATTCGTCGCCGCCTTTTTTTAATCCAAATTCCTCACGCGACCAATATTTCTGCGTTCGAAATGTATAAAAAATTACGGAATCTTCATCCGGATTCATAAGATTTTGCAATTCTACTTTTAGTTTTTTATAATTTGCTTGTGAAATTTCTCCTTCAAAAACAGAATTTTGTACCCAATGAAGATATTTGCGAGCAATTTTTAGCGCCTTCGCTACACGTTTCTCATTAAAATCATACACAAGTATGACAAACATGAAAATCCCCTACCATTTAGCTGTATATGGTTCATATGGCTTCTCACCAAGTAAATGCTTCTGCAATTTATACAATTCCAAACGAATCAAGCGTCGGTATGACACAGATTTGCCTAGATGGCGATGTTGGACGGTTGTTTGCATTTTTTTATCCAGTTCACTGATAAAAACCTTCCGTCCTTCCTCCGATAACAAAATACCATCGGTCAGTTTTTCAAAATGCTTTTTTGTCAGCATTTTTTTATTTACAAGGGAAAAAATTAACCGATCCACGATAATAGGTTTAAAAATTTCGGCAATATCAAGATTTAAAGAAAAGCGTCGAAAATTCGTACTATGTAAATACCCAATGCGGGGGTCAAGATACGTTTTATAAATCTCGCTTAAACACATCGTATACACTATAGAGTTCCCGAAGCTGATTAACGCATTTAATCGGTTGTGCGGTGGTCGTTTTGTTCGTTTTTCAAAAATAAAATCGGGATGTTGAATAATCGTATCAAAAGTACTGTAATACTTTTCTCGTGTATGTCCTTCTGATGCCATTAATTGTTCAACTGACTGAGCAGTTGGCAATTTTTGCAGCTCTTTTTGAAAATCTTCTAGCACTTCATCAAAAACAGCTTTTTCTTCTAAGCGAGAACGATAATATTTTAATACGCGGCTCATCTGTTGGATAGAGCCTGCAATAAATCGCTGCGCCAAATCAAGCCGCTTCCCGTCATCAAGATAGTGCTCCGCTTGTTTTAAAACAACGTGCCCAGCATTTAAGTGCTCGCGGGGATAAAATGATCCAACAAAGGTAAGCGTCAAATCTTGCACACCTTCTTGATGTGCTAATTTCATGAGATAATCTC
>ERZ1673778.82-NODE-83-length-4182-cov-24.576448_pt1 | contig 4182 bp, 6 predicted proteins | sample MGYA00580137_ERZ1673778 | MGnify/ENA primary metagenome ERZ1673778 (study PRJEB41219, sample SAMN04549619) | soil metagenome | isolation source: soil | place: USA: Wyoming, Fireholl Drive Yellowstone National Park | collected 2009-07-28 ...
AGGACGATATAGAACCTATGAACCTTTATAGCTTAAAATGATCTTCAAGCGGAATCGGCTCACTCTCGGAATTGGGTGTTAAGAAAGGGAAAGGGGATGAAAGTTGCCGTTTTGTCAGGAACGAAAAGGAGAAATTTGACCCCATTTATGAACGCAATGAATACACATTTACAGCCGGAAGCTTTAATAATTTCTTGCTGATTTCAAACACCACTGTGGAGCATGTCCCTTAAGCCGAAGCTTTAGCAATAGACGATTCAAAAAAACGGAAAAGGTGTAGAAAACCTAAATTTTTTACGAATGCGATCCGTTCATCTCAATTTCATTGATTTTTTGAGACTGACATGGCGCCTGCATTTCTTTGCAAGCAGTTTCGGCGTCAAAAAGTTTCTCTGGCGGCAAAGTTCTTATTTTGACTAGCACCCTGTAATGAATTTTGCCGCCTATCGCTGAAAGGTAAGCAGCCAATTTCGAATGATTGTGTGGAAAGGACAGATTGTTAAAGTCGTGAAAAAAGAAACGGTCAAAAAATGAAAGTTCTTTTATAACCGAAAGGAATATAAAGAACTTTCATGAACTTGACCGTCTGTTAATTGATAATAATTTTGTTTTCAAACGGAATGCCTTCTTTTTTCTCCTGGCAATATACAAACCCTTCAATCACCAGCGCTTCATCGAAAGCATCGAATGGGAAAGTAATGTGAAAACCTTCAAAAGAGATTTTTTCATTTGGTTCGATCGATAATTTTTCACTAGGTTTCAGCCAGTATTCCCCTTTTTCTTGAATTTGCTTTCGCCATTCCGGGTGTAAATACTCCCATTCTAAGGAAGAATGAGTATTATAGATGAAATCATTTTCGTTTTGATTTTTGGTTGTGATGATTTTTCCGCTGAATTGAACATGCTGATGAGGATGAATGTGAATGCATAATACAGGATAATGCAAAGGTTGTTCTGTGATGTTTTCCATCACAGCATTGCCAAGAATCGTTACCGGATCATCGCTTTCACGAGGAAGAACAATCGAATACGAAAATTGAGCGCGAATCGGATCATTTATGGAAACGTTTTTTTCATTTTGGACAGATTCATTCTCTTGTCGTTGGACATTTTTTTCGTAAAGCGATTGGAATAAAAATTGAGAGACATCTAAAAGTTCATTTCGTTCAGCAGTTAATAAATCGATCCGAAGCTGCTCTTTTTTCGATTCGGTGATCAATCGTTCTTTTTCCTTTATTTCAAACAAAAGGTCTTGAATCTTTTTGTCAGCGGCTTGCTTTTCCTTTAATAAACCAGTGACAGCTGCTTTCAGCAGTTTTAATAGGTCGTTTCGCTCCTCTTCAACAATGGAAAGCTGATTGCTGATCTTTTCAACATGTTTCTCAGCTTCTTTTAATTGGGATTGAACAGAAAGGATTTCATGTTCAAATTGTTCTTTTGCGATGCGATATTGCTCGCTGGTTCGGATGACTGCTTTGTAATATTCCGTTTTTTCCTGTTCCTGCAGCAGCTTATTTTGCATGCTTGCCAATTCATTTTTGTATTTCGAAATTTCGGATTTATAGTGGATAAGCTGCTGCTGAAGCTGTAAATAATCCTGTTTGTTCCGTTTTATTTTGTTCATTGAATCTCCTCCTCGGATAAATAAAAAAATATAAGTGGAAAACAGTTTGTTGCCATTTCCTCCAAACAGAAGAATTTTTATTTAACGATTTAACAGGAAAATAGTATAAATGATAAAACCTCAGATCATTAATGACCATGACGTACGGAATTTGGCGATAAGCGATTTCAAAACAGCCCAATTTCCTATAAAAGGATGAAAACTCACAAGCGCCGCTACCGCCAGCTTTGAAAGAGCAGTTTTACTATACATATGTATGTTTCCTTCATTTAACACTTTCCCGGAAAAATGAGAGGAAAAATAAAAAGGGGAGAGCGTCCCCTTTTGCAATTAATTTATTCCTCCAAGGCGTAGTCGTCGTTTGGGAAAATTTCCGGACATTGCGGCGGAATTTGCGGGTTTGCGCATGTAAGAGATGAAGGAAGTTCCCGACGAGGTCTGCAAAATTTTCCTTCTACCTCAAGCTTCACTTGGGCTTCCATTTGCACATCTAGACAGATCGTGATAGAAATGTCTAATTGGCTGAATGATTTATTATCCCAAATCAAGTTAGCGTCAGTTTCAAAATAGGAAACGTGGCTGTTTAATGTTGTGCCGGGCGGCGCGCATAGGAAGAAAGTTTGAACCGTTGCAAATGGAATAGCATCTGACACACTAGTGACAGTCCCTTGCAAATCGGAGATCGCAACGACAATATACCCTCTGATCAGAACTTTTACTTTTTGAAGGGTAATTTTTCCTCCTTTTGGTAAATGAACGACTACTGATTGACGACCTTGCGGCTGAACGATTTCTGTCACCGTTATAGAATTTGGTGAATTTGGATCAACAGGATTTCCCAAGCTGTCTGATAAGTAGCAATTGACATTTAAAAGCCCATCTTCAAACAGTGAAAACGGATCTTCCGATGTCCCTGCTATTCCATCGAAATTAAAACCGATGGATGATAATTTTCTAAAGCTTAACTGAGGAAGATCAATTTGACGGTTCACCCAGTCATAAACTTTCGGAACGCGAATACATAATCTCTCTGTATCATGTCCCAAATGGCTCATGCTGTTACCTCCTAATCATTCTGATTTCCAAAACCTTCTTAGGTGTCGGACTACTGTATATTATGAGCAAACTGGTTAAATGTGCAGTGACAGGAGCGGAAAATTTAATTTTTTAAAAAATTCTCTTTCCATTAAAAGAATGGTTTTGCCCCGTTTTAAAAATTCATTTAAAAAGCCATTTGTATCTTTTTAGTAGGCTTCTGTCAACATTTTTTATTTGAGCTCATACATTTACAGTGAGAGGTGAGATAGATGGCGCAAATCAATAAAGAATTTTTGCAACGGATGAGAGCGGAGCTTGCGTTTTATAAAGAAAAGGCAAAAGAATCGATAGAATTGGAAATATTATTGCAGGAAAAAGAGCGGGAGCTTGAAAAAGCAATCAAAGAAAACGAAAAGCTAAAAGAAACGATCGAAAAGCACCGCCAGAGCAATGATCGAAATTTAAAGTGGGAGGAACGAAAAAAGCTTTTAGAAAAAATCGAAGTGTTAAAAAGAAAATTAGCTGAAAAAAATCATCATCTGGATGAAAATGAAAAAAAGGAGGACGAACAAAAACAGGAAGATTGGTTTTTCCGAATTTTAAAGGAAACGCAAGCCATTCAAGGAACAGTTGAACCTCAGGAACGGAAGGAATATTTTGTGAAGGAAAAAAACGAACAGAACAACCAAAAGGAATTTCATTTTTGGATGATGGACGATGTGGTCAAAAACGATTAGAAAGAACACAGATCAACCTTATTCTTCATACGATGAATAAGGTTCTTATTTTGAGGGAGAGGGGAGAAACCTATTGAAAGAAAACATAAAAGTTTTTTCCAGTTCATCGACGAAAGAAAATGCGATCAAAAAGAAGATGATGAAAAAGAAAATACATCCATTCGGAATAAAAATTTACAATTCAACGACTTCCGGTGGCTGCGGCTGTGGGAAAAAAGGGTTTTAAAAAGGGAAATATGAACAAGCTCGAAAAGGAATTCGTCAAATGGATCGAAGGTATGTACAAAGAACATGACAAAGTGCAGCAAAAATGTTCAAGCTGGATGATGAAAAAAGACAGGGAGCTTTTAGACCTTGAAAAAACGGCGGCAAAATTTGAAAAAGAGATCGAAAAGATTGAAAAACAAATTTGATAGGAAAATGAAAAGGGAATCAAAACAGGTTGAAACCCCACCTAAAAAATCCGCACTTGCCCATCTTGTGTGTCCACTCCAAATGAGGAATTGCTTCATACAGTATAGTGATGAATAAAGGAGGAGGTGCAGAAAAATGAGCTTTGGTTGCGGATATGGTGGATACAGCTATCCTTATAGCGGCGGTTTTCATAATAACAGCTTTGTGCTAATCGTCGTTTTATTCATCTTGTTGATTATTGTTGGTTGTTCCTGTTTTAAATACTAATCTGTAAGTCTTTTACAATACTAATGGTGAGTGCTGGTCACGGATGGATGGGGCTGTCCGATAAGTCCCTAAAATGAAGCAAGTGGAGAAAAACAATTCGTT